>OCVV011333581.1_pt1 | contig 18863 bp, 15 predicted proteins | sample 1539721 | NCBI WGS metagenome assembly OCVV01 (sample SAMN02144230, study PRJEB22623) | gut metagenome | biome: sheep rumen | host: Ovis aries | place: New Zealand | reverse complement strand
GGACGCCAGGGAAGCAGTCCGGCGGTCATGATCAAGGACATTCTGGGTATTATCCTTCGCAACTGGTTCTGGTTTGCGCTCTGCCTGCTTGTCGCACTGGTCGCCGCTTTCTTCTATGTGAAAAGCAAACAGCCGGTCTATGCCCGTTCGGCTTCCATCATGGTCAGGTCGAACGTGAGCGATACCGACCGTACGCTGAAAGAACTGGGCATCACCCAGACACCGACCAACCTGGCCAACGAGATCCTGATGATGAATACGGCCATCGTGGCGGAAGAAGTCGTCCGGCGCCTGAACCTTGACGTGGAATATACGCAGGACGGCCCGTTCTACGACAAAACGGTGTATGGGCTGGATCTCCCGCTCCAGGTTCGTTTCCTGGACTTGAGCGACCGGGAGAGCGCGGGACTGGATGTATCGCTGAATGCGGACGGAAGCGTCCGGCTGGCGGAACTGCAGCGGGGCGGAAAGCGTTTCCCGGAGGCCGTGCAGCTGCATCTGGGGGATACCGTCCAGACGGAAGCCGGACGCATCGCGGTGGTTCCGTCGCCCTATTACAAGCAGAAGAGTGCCTGTCAGCTGCATGTGAGACGCTCGGGCATTGAGTCTGCGACCGGACGGGTGCGCAGCCGCATTTATGCCGGCCTGCGTGACAAGAATTCCACGGTCATCGACATCCATTACCGGGATGTCTCGCCTTCGCGGGCGGAAGACGTGCTCAACACGCTCGTATCCGTCTATAACGAGCAATGGATGCAGGAACGGAATCGTAAAATTATCAGTACCAATGACTTTATCCGGGAGCGCCTGGCAGTCATCGAACAGGAGCTTGGCAGCGTCGAGCAGAACATATCCAGTTACAAGTCGGAGAACCTGATTGTGGATGTCCATGCCTCCGGTGCCCAGGCGCTTGCGCAAGCCAACGACATTGAACAGCAGATGACAATGCTGGACAGCCGCATCCATCAACTGCGGATGGTGTATGACTATTTGGTCAGCAATGCGGATGACTCCCAGCAGATTCCTTTCAACATGGGCATCGAGAACGGGGCCATCGTGCAGCGAATCGCCGAATACAACAACCTGGTGTTGCAGCGCAACAACCACCTGGCTTTCTCCTCGCCGCAAAACCCGCTTGTGGTGGACCTGAACAAACAACTCGGTATCTTGCACGGGTCGATCGTTGAAGCGCTGAACAGTGAGCTGGCAATGCTCCGCACCCAACAGCAGGGACTGCAGTCCTCTCGTAGCCAGGCTGTCAGCCGCGTAGCCACTGCCCCGAAACAGGAAAACTACCTGCTTTCCGTCGAACGGCAGCAGAAGGTCAAGGAGTCGCTCTATCTTTTCCTGCTCCAGACACGCGAAGAAAATGAACTGTCCCAGGCTTTCACCGCATACAATACCCAGTTGGTCGAGCCGCCGCACGGCAGCTGGACGCCCATCGAGCCGGTGCCCCGCAACATTTACCTGCTGGCGCTGGCATTAGGCCTGGCTGTTCCTGCCGTGGTGCTGTTTCTCAAGGAACTTTTCAAGACGACGGTTCAGGGGCGTGACGACCTGAAGCAGCTTCATACACCGTTTGCCGGCGAGATTCCGCTCGCCATGAGCGAGAAGAAAAAGAAGCTGTCTTTCAAGAAGAAGAAAAAAGAAGACAAGAAGCCCGAGGTGCTGGTCATAGAGAAGAGCCGCAACATGATGAACGAGGCTTTCCGCGTGGTGCGCAGCAACCTGGAATTCCTGCTGGGCTTCGATGCGTCCCATAAGGTCGTGATGCTGACGTCCCTGACGCCGGGCAGCGGCAAGACCTTCATCTCGGCCAACCTGTCCACGGCGGTAGGCCTGAAGGACAAGAAAGTCCTGGCCATCGACCTCGACTTGCGCAAAGCATCGCTTTCCGCTTACGTCGGACAACCCTCCGAAGGCGTTTCGACCTATCTGAGCGGCAGGAAAGACAATTGGCGGGACTTGGTCACAGCGCTCGGAAAAGTGGATGTCCTGCCTTGTGGCGCGCTGCCGCCCAATCCGACGGAACTGCTTTATACGCCGCGTTTCGCGCAGCTGATGGAAGAGGCGCGGGCGGCCTATGACTATGTCTTCATCGACTGCCCGCCGGTAGAGATCGTGGCGGATGCATCCATTATCAACCGTTATGTCGACCTGACCTTGTTTGTCATCCGGGCCAAAATGCTGGAAAAAACCTTCCTGCCGGAGATCGACAGCTGGTATGAAGAGAAACGATACACGAATCTGGCAGTCCTTCTCAACGGAACGGATGCTTCCTCCGACCACTACGGCTACCACAAGTATGGTTACCACCGATACGGGTATCACAAGTACGGCTACCATAATTACAATAATTACTATTCTTCTTCTGATTCCAAATAAACGATGGCGGACGACTGGACGCTGGTGATCCGGCCGAAGAAACGGCTGCTCGACCTGGACCTGAAAGGTCTGTGGCGATACCGTGACCTGTGGTATATGTATGTGCGCCGCGACATCGTGACGCTCTACAAGCAGACCATCCTCGGGCCGTTGTGGTTCCTGATCCAACCCGTCTTTACGACGGTGATGTACATGTTCGTCTTCGGCGGCCTGGCCAAAATCTCCACCGACGGGGCACCGCAGCCGCTCTTCTACCTGTCCGGCATCATGCTCTGGAATTATTTCAGCGATTCGTTCAACGTCTCGTCGAACGTGTTCACGAGCAATGCCGGGGTGTTTGGGAAGGTGTATTTCCCCAGGCTCGTCGTCCCGCTTGCCGGCCTGACCTCCAACCTGGTGAAAATGCTGATCCAGTTGCTGCTTTTTGTCATCGTTTACGTGGGGTATCGCATCGCGGGCACCCAGTTGCCGCTGCGTCCTTCGCTGCTGCTTTTCCCCTTTTTGGTCCTGCTGCTGGCTTTTCACGCACTCTCCTGGGGCTTGATCATTTCTTCCGTCACTTCGAAGTACCGCGACTTGAAATTCCTGGTGTCGTTCGGCATGCAGCTCTTCATGTACGCCACGCCGATCATCTATCCGCTCAGCGCGGCAAGCGGACGCATCCGGACGGTGCTGGAACTCAATCCGCTGACCCCGGTTTTCGAGGCCTTCAAGTACGGCTGCCTGGGCTGCGGCTCCCTCTCCTGGAGCGGGCTGCTCTACAGCACGGTTTTCATGTGTGTCACGCTTTTCCTTTCTGTCATCGTGTTCAATCGCGTGGAACGGAATTTCATGGATACGGTATGAGTGAGATTGCAATCCGTTTCGATCATGTCGGGAAACTCTACCACCTGGGTACGGTCGGTACGGGGACGCTCTCCCACGACCTGAACCGCTGGTGGCAGACGAAGATTCTGGGCCACGAAGACCCGTACCTGAAGGTGGGCGAAGTCAACGACCGCGCCCATAAAGGCAATTCTGATTTCGTCTGGGCGCTGCGCGACATCACCTTTGACGTGAAGCAAGGCGACGTGGTGGGCATCATCGGCAAGAATGGCGCCGGGAAATCTACGCTGCTCAAGCTGCTTTCCCGTGTCACGGCACCGACGACCGGTGAAATCCGCGTCCGCGGCCGCATCGCGTCGCTCCTCGAAGTGGGCACGGGGTTCCATTCTGAAATGACAGGCCGCGAGAACATCTATATGAACGGTGCCATCATGGGTATGACCCGCGCCGAAATCAGCCGCAAACTCGATGAGATCGTCGACTTTGCAGGCGTGGAACGCTATCTCGACACACCTGTCAAGCGCTATTCCAGCGGTATGACAGTCCGCCTCGGCTTCGCCGTGGCGGCCTTCCTGGAGCCCGAAATCCTGGTGGTGGACGAGGTCCTCGCCGTCGGCGACGCCGAATTCCAGAAAAAAGCCATCGGCAAGATGCAGGACGTCTCCCGCGGCGAAGGCCGTACGGTTTTGTTCGTCAGTCATAATATGGCGGCGGTGCGGAGGCTCTGTACAAGAGGCATCTTGCTGGATACCGGTAGCGTTTCTTTCGACGGGATGACGTACGATGCCATCGAACAGTATCTAAAAGATGAAATTATCCAGACTTCTTTTCAGGGAGTGGATGGGGATCCGGACATCATGTACCTTTCTGAATCCAAGGTGTACAGTGGGGATCCTTCAGGAATTTTCTACAATGACGAGAAGATTGTTATTTCATTTACTGTCACGCTGAAGGTTCGCGTGGCTTCGTTCGTCTGCGGTTTCAATGTTTTTAGCTCTTTCCAGTACCCGCTTGCCCGGGCTGATTACAACGACCGGAACCAGTTGAAGACGCTCTCTCCCGGAACTTACCGTTTCGTCTATGAGATTCCTCCGTGTACGCTGGCAATCGGCAGCTACAAGGTTTTCTTTGACTTGGCAGAGCGGAATGTCGTCCGACATACGACTGAAAAGTCCCAGTTGGTTTTTACGGTACAGCAGAAGTCAAACGGATTCGGTAACGTGTTTGCCGAGAATACGCAGAAGAAATCTTCGGTCATCTGTGAGGACTGGCTGAAAATAATGGAAAAACTGTGAAACATCCTGTCTCCTCGGCATTGCATACGGCGGCTGATTACAAGGGATTGCTTAGGGAATTGTTGTCCCCCCTGACCGCCCTGTACCGGAAAGACTGCTCTTCATTCCCGCTTCCTGGCCGACCGGCCGCTTATCCGGAAAGTGAACAGAACTTCGAAAATTTTTCCCGATCGCTGATTGGCCTGTCACTGCTGGATGATGAAAAAATGACGGAGACTTGTTTCCAAATGATTCGCAATGGTGTGGACCCGTCCTGCTCTGGTTACTGGGGTGACCTGTATGACGAATCCCAATTAGTCGTGGAGCAGTTTCCGGTCCTTTTGTTCTGTGTCCGGCACAAAGCGTTCTTCGAACAGCGGTTTTCGGATGAGGAAAAAGCCATTTTTTTCCGCTGGTTCAATCAGGTTAACAGGGTTCGTATCTGCGACAACAACTGGCACTTTTTCCCTATCTTGGTCAATCTCTTCCTGAAGATTCTCGGTCTACCGCACTCCGATGAAGCCATTGAATCGCATTGGGAACGGATTGATGCTTTTTATCTGGGCCATGGCTGGTATTCGGACGGAAACTCCTTGCAGCGCGACTATTACAATGCGTTTGGTTTTCACTTCTATTCGCTGCTGTATGCCTTCTTCTCGCCGGACGAAGCGAGGAGCCGTCTCGCGCGGGAACGGGCTCGGGAATTCGCCGTCGCCTTTGTTTATTTCTTCTCGGAAGAAGGCCCGGCTGTGCCGTTCGGCCGCAGCCTCACGTATCGGTTCGCGCAAGTAGCGTTCTGGTCGTTGTATGCCTGTTTTGTGGAAGACAGGGAAGAACTGGGCCGTATCAAGGGTATCGTCAACCGCAACTTGCGCTGGTGGCTTTCACAGGACATTACGGACGAAAACGGCTTTCTGGTCAACGGGTATGCGTATGATAATCCTTTCCTTACCGAGCAATACAATGGACCCGGATCTCCTTACTGGGCGTTCAAAGCGTTTTTCTGCCTGCTTGTTCCCTCATCAGCTTATTTCGAGGTTCCGGAATCCGCCTTCCCGTTATTGGAGGCGGGCATCGACATTCCGGAGGCCTTTGTGAGCATCCGTCGCTCGAATGGAAATGTTTCGTTGTTTATGAACGGCCAGCGGAATGCTTTTTTCTGTGGCAATGCTGCAAAGTACGAGAAGTTTGTGTATTCCTCCCTTTTCGCGTTCAACGTCAGCCGTTCCGATGCCACTCTTCAGACGCTGGCGCCGGATTCCACCCTGGTCGCCTGTATTGGAAAGAGTCGTTTTGTCCGGCGGGATGCCGTCGTCGTCCGCAACGATGCGGAGGTGCAGATATCGGACTGGGAGCCGGTTCCCGGTGTCTTGGTCCGTTCCTTCATTTTCCTTGGAGCACCATGGCATACACGTGCTCACTATATCCTGTCGGACTGTTATGTGGAATTAATAGATTTCGGTTTTGCATGCAGAAAGGAGGCATTGCATACGTGTTCTGAGATATCGGGGAAAGGAATGGCTACACAGGAACTGGAATGTATTCCATGTACGAACCTCGTTTCGGAACGGGTCTGGATTCCTTTTGTGTCGGCCCGTTTTCCTGCAGGCTGCCATCTGATGGCAGATGACGTCTATGGGGATGACATACCCTGGAAACAGCGTCCAACCGCTCGTGACATTGAAGTCCGGCACGGCGTGCTGCTGGCTTTCGGACATGTTTATCCGCTTCCTCGGCGCACGTTGCGTGCCCGTCTGTCAAAAGTTAAACAATTCTTGCATTGAATGTCGGCCTTTTCGTCCGTTAAAATGCTTCTGTATCGCCTTGCGCCGGTTTCACTGAAGAAAGCATACCGGTTGCGTAAAGCGACTGCTGCTACGCTGGGAAGAGATGGGCAGCGCCTGCTCCGTTACGGTTTTGCTTATGTCCTGGATGAAGATAATCTCCGGGCCCGTCTGCGGATGCTGATTCATTTCATAGAAAAAGGATTGAATCTGCCGGATCCCCGTCCTTGCTTCGGGCTCGCGCGTCTGCAGCAAATGGCTGATGTGGTCGGCTGCCTGGGGAAAGACAATGCCGGCCTTTTTGAAATGCGCTATGCCGCCCGGTTGTTGGTGGATTACCAGTCTTTTCACGCACAGCGGGGAATCGTATTGCCGGCATCGCATAACAGCATCATTCACGCGATGCAAGAAGTCGTCGGAATTCCGGTCGACTCCGGTCAGTCCTGTTGTTGCAAGGTTGACAGGGAAGACTTTTTCAATGTGCCGAAAGGTTTTTTTTCGGCTATGGCTTTAACTCGGCACAGCGTCCGGAATTATCGTCCGGAAGCCGTTCCTCGTGATGTGATCAGGGAAATCGCCCGAGTTGCAGCGACTGCACCCTCTGCCTGCAACCGCCAGCCTTGCCATATTTATGCGATTGATGATAAGCCGCTGGTGGATGAAGTGCTGTCACTGACAAGGGGAAGCGGCGGATTCGGCCATCTGGCACCTCTGGTCCTAGTCATCACTTCTGATCTCAAGTGCCGGGATGACGTCAGTGAACGCCATCAGGTTGGTATCGATGCCGGCTTTTTCGGTATGAACCTGCTGTATGCCCTGCACGAGCAACGGATTGGCGCCTGCATCCTGAACTGGGACGACCTGGCGGAAGCGGACAGTAAACTTCGGGCGCTGCTGCCTGCAATCAAAGACAGCGAGACGGTGTTGTATCTGGTTACCTGCGGTTATACCCCTGAAATGTTTAACGTACCACCGGGCTTGCGGCGGTCAGACAATCTTACCTTTATCGGATGACATTCCAGCATTTCATCATCACCCGTTTCAACCTGCCGATTTACCACGCCACCAAATCGGGCGCGGTGTCGCCGACGGATGAGACGTATCTGCGCAAGCGGATGTCGATCTTTACGGAATTGTGCTTGCCGTCTGTCAAACAACAGACCTGCCAGGATTTCCGCTGGCTTGTACTTTTCGATGCGCATACGCCGAATGATATCCGACGACAGATATGGGCCCTGCACACGTACTACGACCGCTTCATCCCTTGCTTCTTCGACTTAGCCGATTACCCGCAGGTTGATCCGGCGTATGAGAGGATGTACCGGGACTATGTTGCACAACTGCAACCTGGAGAATATGAGCCGGTGGAAAGCAATCCGGATGAATATGTCCGGATGCTGGTCGTCCCGATGTTTGTCCGTGACTGTATCTTCCGCTTCCTGGACGGAAAACCTGATTTCATCCTGACGACTCGACTGGACAATGACGACGCTCTGCACAGGGATTTCATCCGGATCATTCAGGAGGACGCCTTGCGGGGGCCATCATTCTTTTTGATGGATTATCCGAACGGCTACAGGTACGACCTTGTGAAACGGGAAGTAATCCGTTTCCATTATCCGAGCGGCCATTTCACATCGCTGAAAGAGCCATTTGTCAAGACCCTCTACACGGCTCAATACTGGGTCCACAATGTCGTGGACAAAGTTGCTCCCGTCGTACATCTAGAGAGGGAGCCGTTGTATATCGAACTTGTCCACGATTCCAATGTCATCAACAATACAGGCAAATCCATTCCGAAGGATTACCTTTATGCGCTACGTCATTTCTGCCATAGAGATTTCGGCTATCGGGGCAGACATTTGTCCATTAAGGCGATCTTGTCCACGCTGGCTGGATATGGACGTGCGTATGTGAAATATAAACTCAGCCGATGATTCGTTACTCGTTTGTTATTCCCCACAGAGACATTCCTGCATTGTTGGAAAAATGCGTTGCATCTATTCCGAGACGGGACGATGTGGAAATCATCGTCGTCGATGACTGCAGTGCGCCGTCTGCCGAATTGCAGGAATTGCTGGACGCCTTTGCTGCGGCGGGGGTATGTGTCATAGCTGATTCATCGGGAAAAGGTGCCGGCCATGCCCGCAACTTGGGCGTGACGGCGGCGAAAGGAGAGTGGCTTCTGTTTGCGGATGCGGACGATGTCTTTGAAACGGACATTCTGGCGATACTAGACAGTTTTCGGGACGCGCCGCTCGATTTGGTCCTGTTTAAGACGCAATGTCGGAAACAGGAGGACCGCCGGGAATACGGCAGCCGGCAGGCGATGTGCGCGCAATGGAATGCAATGATTGATCAGTTGTCCGCGGGTTCGGACGATAAGTATTACCGCCTGATGGAAGACTTCGTGGTCCCGTGGGGAAAGATGGTCCGGCGGCAGTTTCTTCTGGACCATTCGATCATGTTTGAAAACGTCCCTTTTTCCAACGATGTGGTCTGGTCCATCCTTGTCCTGATTCATTTGCGGCGGGAGCGTTTCGCATGTTCGGGCCGCCTGCTCTACTGTGTGATAGACCGACCTGGCAGTCTCTCCGGAAATGACACCGCTGAAGCCTTTCTTTGCCGTTCAGCCGTCTTTTTCAGGAAACACGCAATACTAGAAGCCAATGGCGTGCCGGACATGGACCCCGTCAATTATCCGGTCTATTTCCGTAAAGCACAATCGTACGGCCCCTGTACTCTACTGAAATTCTGGCATTTGGCGCGGACGATGGCTAAGAAGATCCCCCCTGTTTATGCCGTTGAACGAAGGCTGCGTCTCCGTTATCCGGATTTGTTTGTTTCTGTGCTTTTTCTCCAGTCCTGCTGGCAGCGTGCGTGCCGATGATGCCGATGGAAAAAAAACCGGCCATGTTGTTTATACTGCCGTATTGTCCCTATCCCTTGACTACAGGCGGGCATCAGGCTATTTTTACCGCCTTGGTCGCGTTGAAGGACACGGTCCGAATGATTCTTACCTTTGAAGTGTGGAAGGATGAAGAGCATACACAGGACTATGCCGTCTTGAAAGAGCAACTGGGCGATGTCGAGATCCGGCCTTTCCTAAAAGAAAAATGCTATCTGGAGCAGAAAGTCGGCTTTGGTCGGAAGTTGTATGTTGGACTATGGTACGTGAAGGAATATTTCCGGAAAAAGATGTGTGGCCGGAAAGAGGTCCCCGATACCTATATAGTTCCTTCCGCCGAATTCCTTCCGAAAGATGCGGCAAGAAGCGCTTTTGTCCGCGGGCTGGTTCGGGATTATCATGTCTGTATCGTCGAATGCGATATGCTGCAGACGGCCGCTTATGTCTATGCGCTGCCTCCTACCGTGAAAAAAGTCTTTGTCCATCACGAACTGGGTTTTGTCCGCGAGCAACTTACCGTGCAAGCGAAAACGCGGCATCCAGCGCAATACCAGGCGGCTTTGGCTGCTTATAAGAAGAAGGAAGTAGATTTGCTGAATCATTTCGACAGTGTTCTCACGCTATCTTCGTCCGACACGAAAAAACTGGCAGAAGCCGGTGTTTCTTGCCGTCTGTCAACTTCTTTTGCGACTGTCGCCACGCATCCTGGAGAAAGGGACGTGCCCGTGGATCCTTTCAACCTGGTCTTTGTGGGCCCGGACTGCCATTATCCCAATCTTGCAGGCCTCGACTGGTTCCTTTCCCATTGCTGGAAAAGACTCAAAGAACGGAATCCCGCTTTCCGCTTGCGTGTCTTCGGGTTGTGGGAACCTGCGCATGTGCGGTTGTTCCGACGGAGGTATGCGGATGTTTCTTTCCCCGGTTTCGTGGAAGATCTGCCGGCGGCAATTAGTGGTTCGGTGATGATTGTTCCGATTACCATCGGAAGCGGCATTCGGATGAAAATTCTGGAAGCGTCCTGCTGCGGCGTTCCCGTTGTCAGCACACATGTCGGCGCAGAAGGACTCCCTGTCCGACACGGAGAGCACTGCCTTCTTTCGGACACCTCTGATGCTTTTATTGAAAGTTTGCTGTCGTTGCAAAATATTGCCTTGTGCCGGTCGCTGGTTCAGGCGTCCCGGGCGCTAGTCTCCGCTCATTATACGATTCCGGAACTTGCCGTAAACCGAAAAGCGGCTCTTGCCGATTATTTGAGATGAACATCGAATACCCTGTTTCTCGTCCGGTGTTGATTGCCTACTACCTACCCCAGTACTATGAAATGGACATCAATAACCGTATCTATGGAAAGGGCTATACGGAGTGGACGCTGGCTTCCCGTGCGAAACCACTTTTCCGAGGCCATTACCAACCGCATTTGCCGGCCGACCTTGGCTTCTACAATCTGCTGATGCCGGAATCCCGTGCTGCCCAGGCGACAATGGCGCAACAATACGGAATCGACGCCTTCTGCTATTGGCACTATTGGTTCGGACGGGGGAAAAGATTGATGGAAAAGCCTTTTTCGGCTGTCTTGGAAAGCGGTCAGCCGGATTTCCCTTTCTGCTTGAGCTGGGCAAATCACGCGTGGCACAATCCGGCGACAGGCGAACTGATCTGTTCAATGGACGAACTGGAGCAGGCCGACCACGAAGCCCATTTTTATGATGTTCTTCCAGCTTTCCAGGATCCGCGTTATCTGCGCATTGACGGAAAACCCTTGTTTTCTATCTTTGAGCCAGAGTCTCTCGGCGGGTTGGATGAATTTGTAGTCTGCTGGAATGATCTTGCACAGGAAAATGGGTTGCCAGGCATTTATTTTGTCGGTATCGTGCAGGACCCCGGTAATGTCCACCGTTTTCTGGACACACGGATGGATGCGGTCAACGTGGTTCGTTTAAAGGATTTCCTAGCCTGCCGTTCACCTTGGCGGGAGTATCTAAAATACAAGTTCAGGCGCTTTCACGATTATCCGTACAGGGAAGCCGCCCGCTGTTTCATCGGTCCTGAAGACACAGACGAAAGAGTCTTTCCAACCATCATTACGGGTTGGGACCACAGCCCGCGGTCCGGAGAAAAATCCCTGATTCTTACCGGTTATACGCCGGATGCTTTTGAAACGCATCTCCGTCAGGTCTTCGATGTCCTTTCCAAGAAACAGAACAGGATCTGTTTTGTCAAGTCCTGGAATGAATGGGGCGAGGGCAATTACCTGGAGCCAGACCTGAAATGGGGGACGGCTTTCCTCGAACGGCTTCTGGCCGTCAAGAACACCTATGCTGATATCAGTAATCATACCGGTTCACGATAGTGGTCCGTATCTGGCTCGATGCTTGGATTCAGTACTGTCCCAGACGGTGCGCGACTGGGAAGTCATAGTGGTTGACGACGGCTCTGTGGATAATTCTTTCGCGATTGCAACGGATTGTTTGCGAAAGTTTCCGCACGCACGGTTGATCCGTCAGGAAAACCGGGGCGTTTCAGCAGCGCGGAATCTGGGCCTGGCTGTCGCCTGTGGTGATTGGGTGTCCTTTGTCGATAGCGATGATACGATTCATCCGGACTATTTTGAGACGATGTTGCGGAACGCGGAAGGAACAGATTGTGTCGTATCCGGTATCCGCTTCCTGAACGGAGCGCAAGAAGAAAGGCGGTCCGTGCCGCCGGATGTACTATGGGATGTCGATGCGCACAGAGAGAAGGGAATGGCTTATCTCCCGTATATGACGTCATCGTTCGCCCGCCTTTTTAAAAAAAGCATTCTTGTCGGGAACGGAATCTGCTTTAATGAACAGATGAGCTTCGCAGAAGATAGGGATTTCAACATAGAATACCTGTCGTGTGCCAGGCGAGTCCGTTACATTTCCTATACAGGTTATGATTATCAGACAGGCATTGCCGGAAGTCTCTCAAAAAGAAATCACCCCGACCAATGTAAGAATGATATCTTATATTGGCGAAAGGTCCGACGGGTTTTTCCAAGCGCTGATGCTTGCGCTCTGGCGACGATGTTGTATCATATACTTGTAGATAGTTTTAGCGTTGCGCTCAAGGATGGCGGCCTGTCCCGTGCCGTGCAGCTGTCGCGGACAGTCCGTCCGCTTGTTGACCGTGCGTTTCTGGCAGCCAATCTGGATCGGGTACAAGCCCCCTTGTGGCAGAAACGGCTTGTCCGTCTCTATTTGTGGTGAAACGTATTCTTTTTTTCATTGAATCGCTATCTGGCGGAGGAGCAGAAAAGGTGTTGGTAACGCTGCTCCATCATCTGGACAAGACGCGGTATGACGTTACGGTACTGACTCTGACGGATACAGGCGTTTTCCGGAAACAGATTGATGCGAGTCAGATCCACTGCTGTTCGGCCATCCATTCTTCAAAACATCCCGTCCGTTCCTTCCTGAACAAGGTCAAGTATAAATTAATTTATCAGGTACTGCCAGTATCCTGGGCAGCGAGATGGCTTGTCCCAAAGCGGGGTTTTGATGTGTATATCGCTTTTTCAGAGGGATTTGCAACGAAGATAATATCTTGTATGGAAGGTGCCCGGATAGCTTGGGTCCATATCAATCTGGAGGCCTATCCGTGGACCTTGCAAAAGCACGTCTACAAGTGCCTGGAAGAAGAAAAGTCTGCCTACATGCGTTTCGATCGGATAGTTTGCGTGTCCGATTCGGTAGAACGAGCGATGCGGCGTCGTTATGGACTGCATAATACAGTTACAGTTCTGAATCCTGTTGATACAGAAGAGATCTTATCCCTTTCGCAGGCCGGCGGGGAGATTGTTCCGGTCCGACCGGGATTCCAGATGGTATCTGTCGGCCGGCTGGACTGGCAGAAAGGATACGACCGGTTGATCCCCATTATCCGTCGTCTGCGCGACAAGGGACTGAATGTGAGCCTCATCATTATCGGGGAAGGGAAAGAACGCTTTGCGCTGGAAAGGCAAATTGCGCGGGAAGGCTTACAGCAATCCGTCTACTTGCCGGGGTTCCTGGAAAACCCCTACGCTATCCTGCATCAGATGGACCTGTTTGTCTGCTCCTCGCGTGCAGAGGGCTACAGTCTTGCGATTGCAGAGGCGATGATCCTCGGCCTGCCTGTCGTTAGTACGAACTGTTCGGGTCCCGACATCCTGTTGGACGGAGGGAAATACGGTGCGTTATGCGACAATGATGAATCTTTGTATGCGACGCTGCTGCAAGCCGTGTCGAATCCGGCATTCCTGTCCGGACTCCGGGAAAAGTCGTTGGCGCGCCGTGACTTCTTCCGGATGGAGCGGACGATGCAGCAGATAACTTCAATCCTTGAGCAAGTATCAAATAATGCCGACTGTCAGCATCATCATCCCCGTTTATAATGCCTCTCTGACATTATCCCGTTGTGTGGCTTCTGTCATGGCCCAGTCGTTTGACGACTGGGAAATGCTGCTCGTCGATGATGGCTCTGTCGATGAGAGCCTGTCTATATGCCGGACGTTGATGGAGGCGGATTCGCGCATCCGGGTTTTTTCCCAGCCTCACGCCGGGGTTTCCCAGGCTCGCAACCGGGCTCTGGCGGAAATGGAAGGTCAATACGTCTGTTTTATTGACGCTGATGATTATGTGGAAACAGATTATCTGGCGAGTTTCCTGGCAGATGAAGAGTTTGACTTTGCTGTTTGCGGGTATTATGTGGACTGGTACGATGGTATTGGGAAACTGGCGCACCGGAAAGCATACCTTCCGGTTGAACTGAGGCTTTCGACGTATACGCAGCGGGATGCCCTTCTCCCTTTGTTCTTGTCCGGAATGATCCATATCAACTGCAACAAGATGATTCGTGCGGACCTGATCCGGCAGCATCATATCCGATATGAAGCAGTTCCTATCAATGAGGATTATCTTTTTATGCTGGATTGTCTGAATGTTTGCGAGCGTCTTAGGACAATACGCAAACCCTTGTACCACTGGATTCGGCACGATGGGGTACAGAGCGGCCTTTCGGCTTTTCCGGATGACATTGTCCGCATCTACAACGAGGCACATGACAGGACGGCTCGTTTCTTCGGCAGCCCATTGGTGGCTGGACGGGTAATGTATGATTCGTACTATTTCCTTGTCTTGAAGTACCTTGACCGGATTGAGGAGGGACGTATCGTCTATGGCGCGCTGCGCACCCTGCTTGCTAATCCACTTCTTTCCTCTTCTTTCGCTATATACAGGCCTGCTTCTAAGAGTGAGGCGCTCCTGCTTTTTCTATTGCGGCATCGCTGCGTCAGGATTTTCCATTGCTTGCACAAGTATCTGAATCATCAGAAATGAACGTCTCTGTTGTCATCCCTATTTACAATGGCGAAGGTTTTCTCACTGATTGTGTGGAATCTCTCGATAGCCAGACATGTCGTGATTTTGAGGCAATCTTCATAGACGATGCCTCTGCTGATTCTACTGTGTCGTGCCTGTCAGCCCTGTTGGAAAACGTTTCTTTTCCTTGGCGTCTGCTGCAGAATCCGACGAATCGCGGAACAGGCCATTCGCGGAACCGAGGTATTATGGCTGCATCTGCGACGTATGTTTTCTTTATGGATGTGGACGACACAATTACAAAGGATTGCCTTGAAAAACTGCTTGCTGCCGCCGCACAGGCCGGCTATCCAGATGTCGTGATGGCGGATGTGGCTTGCCAGGCGACGGATTACCGTTACAAGACTGGTTTCGATGGCGGGAAGCATTATACCGACAATCAGTCCGTCCGCCAGTCATTTTTTCGGCATATTTGGTACGAAATGCCGTGGAATAAACTGGTGCGGACCAGTTTTTTGCGAAAGAACCGTTTATGGTTTGCAGAGGACTGCATGTGGGAAGATACCCCGTGGTCTTTCCACTTGGCTTTGACGGCCCGTTCGATGGTCCTTGTACCGGGAGTGACCTATCGCTACCGCGTTGCTGCAGGCCAGAAAGTTGGCCGTACGCCGGATTATCCGGTTACACTGGAACGGTTGAAGGTATTCGCGCTGATGGACCGGCTCGCCCGTGAGGACGGCGACCGGAACGCCCTGATCTGGCTGAACGAAATCGCCACGGGATTTCTTATGTCCGTTATTCGGAATGGAGAATTGACTCCAGCGGAAAAATGCTATATTTACGAGCAGGTCCGTGCAATGTGTGACCTTTGCTCGGCCGTTAGTGTCCTGCACGATTCTGATTGCACCCGTGGCGTGAAAGCGATGCTCTTGTACCGTTTTTTTCCGAAACGGATGGGGCTGACCTTTCTCCATCTTTTGAACAAGGGAGTTGAACGATGGAGCCATTGATTACCGTACTTACTGCAACCTATAACCGGGCTACATTGCTGCCCGACCTATTCGCGTCTCTTTGCCGACAGACGGATAAGAATTTTGCGTGGCTGATCGTCGATGACGGTTCGACCGATAACACCTGCGATCTTGTCCGCCGGTGGCAGGCTGAATTCTGCGACTTTCCGATCGGCTACGTCCGCTCTGAAAACGGGGGGAAGAACCGTGCAATCAATTTGGGGGTCACAAGGATTATGACGCCTTTCACGATGATTGTGGATTCTGATGATTACCTGACGGATGATGCCGTCGCTTTCCTTTCCCGGGCGGCATATGCCGTGCGGTCCGAGGTCGGTATCGCTGGAATCGCTGGACTAAGAGGAGAAAAAGAGGGAGACCTGGAAGTGCCCGAGTTGATGGATTTCACATGTTGCAACAATCTTGAACGCAGCCGACACCAGTTGCAGTATGATGCCTGCGAAGTTTTCAAGACTCACATCCTCCGGGAACACCCTTTCACAGTTTGGCCGGGAGAAAAGTTCGTACCCGAAGAAGTGGTTTGGAACCAACTTGCGCTGGAAGGGTACCGCTTACGCTGGTATCGGAAAGTAACTTGTGTCGTGCGCTATCAGAAAGACGGCTTAACAAAAGGGAGTTGGAAACTCTTCCAGGAGAATCCGATGGGCTATGCGATGCTGTTCAATCATCGCCTTATGCTGCCGGGAGGCCGTTACCGGAAAGTGGATTGCGTCATGCAGTTCATCGCTTGCTGCTTTCTTGGACGCCAATTGCCGTATTTGTTACAATGCCACGAAAAGGCCCTGTGCCTCCTGCTTCTTGTCCCGGGCTGGTTCTTGAGCCTCAGAAGAAAAAAACAGTTCAGGAGTTATGTCCCCGCAAGCGCATAATTATTCTTTTGATATTTTGCGGATCATTGCTTGTGTAATGATTGTGGCTATGCATGCTCCGTTGCCTGGAAGTGAGGAGAACAGCCTGTTCCTCTCCTCTTTGAGCTACTTGACGGTGCCGGGTATCGGTCTGTTCTTTATGCTATCCGGTGCTTTGCTGCTTCCTGTGCGGACAAATGTTCGGACTTTCTTTCGGAAACGTTTTTTGAAGATTGCCATTCCCACTTTGGGCTGGACGCTTCTGTATTTGATAGCCGGTATTTTTGCGTCCGGAACGCCCTTTTCCTTGCAAGTACTTCTTTCCGTCCCATTCTCGGCGCAGGGCAATCCGACCTTCTGGTTCATTTACACTCTGCTTGGCCTATATCTGTTGGCACCGGTTTTGAGCCGATGGCTTGAAACGGCTTCTCACGCCGAACTTGTCTTCTATCTGGGGCTCTGGGGGATCAGCCTTTGCTATCCTTTGCTCCGGAATGTGTTGGATATTAATGTCTCCGAGACGGGCGTCCTTTATTATTTCAGCGGATACGCGGGTTATTTCGTGCTGGGTTACTATTTAAGGAACTATCCGGAAAAGATACGTTTCATTTGGCTCCTGCCGATGCTTGTCGTGTCGTATGCGGCACCTGTGGTCTGCAAACTGAAGCCAATACCGGTGGATTTTTACGATGTTTTCTGGTCTTTGTCCATTTTTGTTGTAATCCAGTGCATTTTTCTCTGGAAACTGGTCATTATGCTGATTCCCGCACAGGGATGGCCGTCCCTCAATTCGCTTATAGCCAGCGTGTCTTCCCTGACGTTTACCATTTATCTCGTCCACTTCTTCGTCGTTAGGGACTTGCTTTGGAAGTGGTCTTTTGTCCGCAGCATCCATCCGTATGCGCTGCAGACTTTTGTTATAATCCTGCTGGCGCTGGCAGTTTCGGCGGTCTTTGCTTTTTTCTATGAAAAAGCACGTTCTTTTTACCATCCATTATCTCGAACTCGGCGGGGCTGAGCGGAGCCTCCTCGGGCTGCTGGATTCGATTGACTACAGTAGAGTTGAGGTCGATCTGTTCGTATATAGCCATCGGGGCGAACTGATGGGCGTGATTCCTCCGGAGGTGAATCTGCTGCCGGAAATTCCGGAGTATGCACAGATAGAGCGACCGCTGCTGGACGTGATGCGGGATGGCTATTGGCGCATCGCCTGTGCCCGGATTAGGGCAAAAAGGCAATACGCCGCATATGCCAGGAAACGCCGTCCGAAAGACAACATGGCCGTCTATTCCTATATCTCCCGGAATCTCATATCCGTCCTTCCGGCGATCAGCCCGGAAATAACGTATGACATTGCCGTGAGTTACCTGATGCCGCACGACTATGTGCTGAAGAAAGTGAAGGCGAAACGGAAAGTCGCCTGGATCCATACGGATTATTCGCAAATTGATATTGACACGCAAGTGGAACTTCCTGTCTGGTCCGGCTATGACAGGATCGTCTCGATATCCGAAAGCGTGTCAAAGCATTTTCTGGCTTTGTTTCCCTCCTTGTACGGCAAGATCCGGGTCATCCCCAACCAGGTCCCGTGCAAGTGGGTCCGGCAGCAGGCGGAATCATTGCCGCCCGAAGAAGTGGAACGGGAAATGCCCAGGACGCCGTGGCGCATCAATCTGCTTTCCGTAGGCCGTTTCAGCCCTGCGAAGAATTACGACAACGTGCCGGACATCTGCCGGAGAATCCGTGCTGCGGGGCTGGATGTCTGCTGGTACATTATCGGCTTCGGATCAGAAGAAAGATTGATAAGACAAAGGATACGGGAGAGCGGAATGGAAGATTTCGTCCGGCTCCTTGGGAAGAAGGAGAATCCGTACCCCTATATGAAGGCCTGTGACTTTTATGTCCAACCTTCCCGTTATGAAGGAAGCCCGGTGACCGTCCTGGAAGCAAAGGCGCTGAGCCGTCCTGTCATCTTGACCGCTTTCCCCACATCGCACAGTGTCGTGACGGATGGCGTGGACGGCTGGATCGTTCCGATGGACAATGAGGGATGTGCGGAAGGTATTACCTCGCTGATAAGAGAAAAAGTATGTTGAATGCGAATGTCGTTCCGGGTGTCAGCCGCATCATCCTGAAAGCTGCGAAAATCGTCAAGAACTAATCCGATGAAAAGGGTCATCCACTATTGCTGGTTCGGGCGGGCTCCCTTGCCGCCGTTGGCGCAGAAGTGTATTGCCAGTTGGCGGAAATTCCTGCCTGGCTACGAGATCCGGGAGTGGAACGAAGACAGTTTCAATGTCCGGATGCTGCCCTATACGGCCGATGCGTATGAGGCCGGCAAATATGCATTCGTGAGTGATTTCGCGCGTTTCTGGATTCTTTACCAGCAAGGCGGTGTCTATTTCGACACGGATGTCGAGCTTATCCGGCCGATGGATGACATCCTCGGCCGGGGCCCGTTCATGGGCTTTGAAATCGACGGCTCGG
>OCVV011347253.1_pt1 | contig 18866 bp, 8 predicted proteins | sample 1539721 | NCBI WGS metagenome assembly OCVV01 (sample SAMN02144230, study PRJEB22623) | gut metagenome | biome: sheep rumen | host: Ovis aries | place: New Zealand | reverse complement strand
GATTATGATGATTACACCAGCCAGGTAACGTGGAGCAATCTGGTCACCAAGGATAACAAGGAAGGCAAGACCGGTCTGCTCGACATCAAGAGCAAGGGGAAAGACGGTAACAACAGCAACAACAAGACCTCTTACTCGATTTCGACCAACCTTTCCACCGACAGGCTTCTGGCCCTGGTGGATGTTCTCAACTTCCTGACATCCAACAACTATTACGCGGAAGCCGTCAGCGGCGCGCTGGCTCTCGGCGATGGAGGCAACTTCCTCGGCGTAGGCTCCGTGGCAATGGTATTTGAAGACACCAACACCTATGTGGAGATCGGCAACTACAATACGATCAAATCCACCAAGAGCGACATCACCCTGAAGGCCAAGGCAGATACCACTGCCAGGACCATCGCGGGCGCGATTGCGGCCGGCAAGTCCAAGACAGCCGCCGGCGCAGGCATCTCCCTGGTGAACACAGACAATGTTGTCCGTGTCAACCTGGGCACAAAGGATATCATCGATTCCGCAGCGGCTTATACGCAGAGCGCGGAAAGCACCGATGACAGCCTTGTCATCACTGCGGAAGCAGTGGTCAACGCGGCGGATGAAGGCGCGGGTTATGGCGCCAGCATCTCCATCGTACTCAACGGCAACCAGGTAGAAAGCAACGTCGGCGCACAGAGCGAGATCACCGCGGCCAAAGACATTAAAGTCTCCACCAAAGCGGATCATGACCTGTGGAACGTCGCCGTCGCCGCACAGGGTGCCAAGGGCGCGGCCTTCGGCGGAAACATCATGTTCCAGAAGACCAAGGGCCAGACCTATACCTATGTCGGAGACCAGGCCGTTCTGACCTCTACTTCCGGCAGCATTTATCTGACAGCGGATACCATTGAAAAGATGGTGGCGGTCCTGGCCAGCGCTTCCGTTTCCAAGGACGCGGGCGCAGTCGCGGGTATTGTATTTGTACCGATCGCGGAATCCATCGCAAGCGTAACCACAGACGATTGCACCCTGAAGGGTGTAGACATTGTTCTGGACGCCAACGCGGAATCCCGCGTGATCGGCGTAAACTTCAATGCCGCCATCAGCAAAGACGCTAACATAGCGGGTCTGGCTGTAGCGGTCGCGGTATTCAGACATTCTGTACAGGCCGGCATCGGTCAGGGCTCCATCGTTGACGCAAAGCACAATGTAGCGGTACACGCCAACGCGGAAGAACTGACAGTGATCGTTCTGGCAAGCGCGGCCTATGCGGGCAATGACGCTGCGAACGGCCTGATCGGCGTCGTGATCAGTAATAACCTTTCCAAGGCCATTATTGGTATGTACGCCCCCAGGCTCATCTCCAGGGATGAGGAGGCGGACGCCAAGAGCGTTACCCAGGTTAAGGCAGGCGGCAATGTCAGCGTACTCGCGGATCTGACCACAAAAGATTATCTGATCGTGGGCGGTCTGACCATCAGCGGCGGCAGCATGGCCCTCGGCTGTGCGGTTGCGGCCCTGAAGGAATCCAACGTGGCAGATGCCCTGATCAACAGACTTGTCAACCTCAATGTGACCGGCACGGCGAATGTCGACAGCTGGAAGGACAAGAAGGGTAAGGGCAAGGGCAGAGGTCTTGTGATCAATGCCAACCATGACTCCAACACCATTCTGGTCGCTGTTCCCGCTACCGTTTCTACAGGAAGCGGATTCGGCGTACCGCTCGCTCTGCCGATCAAGATCCAGCAGAACAGAATTACCAGCAAGGTTCGCAGCGGCGCCACTGTCAACGTACAGAACAGTGCCGGTACCAGGCAGGCAGTTCTTCTGACGGCAGCCAAGGCAGACGGTTCCGGCTCCGGCAATGACGCGGAGGATGAGCCGGCGCAAGTAGCCATTACAGCAACCAAGAACACATTTGTCTTTGTACTGGGCGGAGCCCTGAGCATGGCCGTAAAGGGCACAGGCGTTGCCCCCGGCCTCGGCGTACTGACCTACAAGGATGAAATGATCGTAACCAATGAATCCAAACTGACCACCAACCTCGGCGTCAAGATCCGCGCGGACAGAGATGACGATGTCGATCTGTTTATCGTAGGATTCGGCGGCGGCAAGACTGCCGGTGTCGCAGGCGATCTGGCCGTACTGACCTTCGACAACACGACCAGCGTCATTGTTGCCAAGGAGATCAATGCGGGCGGCGATGTTGAGATCGCAGCAGACTCTGATGTGCAGACCATCAACGCGGCAGGATCTCTTGCCGGAAGCGTAGAAGGTCTCTCTGCTGCCGGTACCGTGATTGTGACTTATTTCAAGAACGTGACCACAGTGGATGTCAACAAGGCGATCAAGATCCTGACACCCGGCAAGGTAAAGATCACAGCGGATTCGAAGGAAGATGTTTACAACTTTGCCATCAACCTGGCAGCCAGCGGCAATGGCATGGCTTTGGGTCTGGCGGTAGCGGTTGTTTACTCCGAAGTCAAGACAACAGCAACAGTAGGTGCCAGCGCGCAGATCGGCAAATCTGCCGCCAGCGGCGTGGAATCCTTCCTGCTGCATGCAAAAGACAACTATACCAACGTAACAGTAACCGGCGGTGTGAGTGGTTCCGGAGACGGTCTTGCCGTTGCAGTCAATGGCCTGATCAGTACCAGCTACAATACCGTTACCACCATGATGGATACCAAGGCCAAGGTTTATACAAGCGGCGACGCGGTTGTAGAGGCACTGGCAGACCGTTCCATCAACACCTTCGCTCTTTCCCTGGGTGCCGCTGGCGGTACCGTCGGCGCGGCCGTCACAGCCAACGTTGTGATCGCGGGCGCGGCGATGAACGAGGATGCCCACAAGGTGGTCGCCCTCGGCGGTGAAGACGAAGATTCCGTACCGGTGCAGAGCGTCATTGACAACGCGTTCGGCAGCGATATTACCGGCAAGTATATTAAGTCCGAAAAGCCTGAAACCAATCTGAAAGAGACTTACAAGAGCGACGGCACATCCGCCGGCTCCGATACGAATCTCGGACAGAATGACCAGGGCGAATATGACGGCAGCAACTACAGCAAAGACCAGGCTGCGGAAGAAGGCGGCACTTCTGATGGAAAGACTTCTGTTGAAGCTTCAGACACGATCGACAGCAACGTTGAAAAACTGACAGAGAACGTCGGTACAGAGTCTGCACAGGCTCTGAACCGGGACGGCAAGGTCCTGGAAGACGCCGTGACTTCTACCGTGAATACCAAGGCTGAGATCCATGCCGGCGGCAACATCACTGTCAATGCGGCCGAGAAGGTTGCTATGCGTGTGATCTCCGGTACAGTCGGTGTCGGCGGTACATCCGGCGCTGCGGTAGGCGTTTCTGTCGCGATCCTTTACTCCAATGTGGAAGCCGTTGTGAACGCGGCCGCCGTTCTGGATGCAGGCGGCAAGGTCACTGTCCATGCGGAATCTACTACAGCAAACGGAAGCCTCGAAAAGCTGAGCATGTCCAATGGCGACAAGGATTATAAATCCAGTGATGTGGACGACAAGGCGAAAGAGGGTGCCAAAGACGATACTGTCAAAGCCGACAACGATATCTTTATCATCAGTGTGAATGCGGGTATCGGCGGCGTAGGCGGTCTTTCCGTCAGCATGAACTGGCTGACAGTGCAGTCCAATGTCATGGCCAAGGTACTTGGCAAGGTGACCGCGAAGGATCTCGAGGTTTCCACCAAACTTGACTATGCCAAGATCTGTAACGTAAACCTGGGCGTAGCGATTTCCGGACAGGGCAGTGCGGCAGCCGCTATTTCCTACACCAAGTTCAACGGTACCAACGAAGCAGCCATTGGCGGCGGCGCGGTCGTTACCACCAGTGGGACAACAACCGTCAGCAACACTGCCAATGAATGCATTCAGGCAGTTACCATCGTGGCAGCCGTTGCAGGCGTCGGCGCCATTGCATTTAATGTAACCATCGGCGTCAACAGACTGCGGGCAGATGCCTATGTCGGCGAAGGCGTGAAGGTAACGGCGGGCAATCTGGATATCACCAATACGGTGAATGCAGGATGCAATGCTGTGACCGTAGCACTGGCGATCGCCGGAGGCGGCGCAGGCGGTGTTACCGTTGATGTTCTGATCAACAAACCCACGGCGCTGGCTTATACCGGTGTGACCCCTGTAGATGAAGCAGGCGCATCCGATGATAAGGCAGCTGATCTGAATAAGATTGGACTTGAGAACAAAGAAGAAAACATTAAGACACATTCTAAGAGTGCAGTCGACGGCTTTATTACCGTAGGCAGTGAAACAGCTGCAGGTAAGGTAAATGTCAGCAGCGTCGTGAACGGCAGCATCAATGCAGTCGGTGTGAGTGTAACAGGCGGCCTTTACGCCGCAGTTACAGGCGCAGTGACGGTTGCAAACCAGGCATCTGTCAACGCAGCCGTGGTCGGCGGAATGCCGATCAAGGGACTGTCGGCAGACTATCGTCCTGAGCTGAACGTAAATGCGGCTGTAGACGGTAACGTTGATACTACCAGCGTGGCAGCTACGGTAGCCGGCGGTGTAGCAATCGGCGTACAGGTAACGGTTGGCAGCAACACATCCCACAATACCGCCAGGATCGATCTGAGAGGTCAGAGCGCGTCCCTGGGCAAGGTGAATGTGGGAGCGGGCGGATTTAAGACAGTGCTGATTCCTGATTTCAGCTGGACAGACATCTTACATCCGACCTTCACTGATTCTGAGACACCGACCGCTGCAAATAAGATTACAGCGACCGTCGGAAGCGGTGCTGTAGCTCTTGGAGTAGTCTCCTTCAACTACGCACACGCGAACAACACTTCCGTTAACAACGCGGAAATCCTTGGTAATGAGGAGACAGAACTGACAGCTGACAACATCAAGGTGAAAGCAGTCAGCACCTCCAGGACGGAAACAAATATCACCAATGTGCAGATCGGAGGAATTTCCATCTCGGCCAACATCGCGATCAGTGACCAGAAGGCCCTGCAGAATGCCAGGATCTATGGCATCGGCAGCCTGAAGGCGGACGAGGTTCTTGTTAAATCCGAGTATAACCACAAGCTGGTCGACAGTGATGATGACAAGGATGAGAAATCCGCTGTCGCGAAGACATCCAATCCGATCAACATCGGTGCAGTTACCATCACCGGTTCCGTTGCCAAGGCAAACTCGGATGCCGTTACAAGGGCCTATATCAAGGGCTGCGGCGGAACAGTAACAGACAGTACGACTGTTATGACAGATACCAAATCCAAAGCAGACGCGGATATCATCATGCCTACTGTTTCGGTTTCCTTTGGTAATATTGGCGTAGCGGTCATCAACGCACATGCAGACGGCACAGCGGAAAGCTTTGTGGATACGACAGGGGCAGCGCAGACTCCTTCCTTTGGAGATCTCACAGTCACTACGAACGCGAAGACAAAAGCAAATGCCAAAACAGCACCCGGCGGCAAATTCTCTCTTGAGATTGGCGGTATCACATATACCAACAACATGGCGATGGCTTCTGCTTCTCTGAAAGCAGCATCCTATGTGAAGGGAGCGTTCAATGCCGGAGATACAGCAGTAACTTCTACTGCAAGAGCACAGACCGACGCATCCGTCGGGGAAGCAACACTGAAGGCGAATCTTGTCGAGTTAGCGACCAACCAGGCAGAAGCCAAGAACCTTACAGAGAACAGAGCTTATATCGAGCTTGCGCCCGGACAGAAATCCACTGTGAACGGTACACTTGAGGTCAAGGCAACTACCACAGGCAATGCTAAGGCAACGACAGGTACCGGCGGTAAAAAGGGAGTTTCCCTTTCGTTCGCGTCCGGATCTGTCAATGTATCCTTTGCATGTTCCGAAGCCATCAATCTGTCCGATATCCATACGGCAGACGGTGCAGAGGGCAGCAAGGGAGAGCTGGAAGTGAAGGGAGCCCTGAAGGTTACGGCGAACAATACGTCCAATGCAACAGCAGATGCGGACAAGGGCGCTAATGTTTCGCTGGTCAACACCAGCGGTGTCTATGCGGAATCCTTCGTCAGTGACAGGAACAAAGCGGCCATTGGCGACTATACAAAGGTGACGCTGACCGGCGCAGCCGCAAATGCGGAACTGACAGGTACTTCGGATGCCACTTCGACGGCCAGCTCCTACGCCGGCGGCGGCGCCAGCCTCAAGAACGGGACCAAGGGCAGCATGGCTGCTTATATCGGAAACCGACTTGAGAGCAAGGCACTTGCCACGGACGGTGAGGAGGCCCAGTCTGTTGAAGTAGGAATCGGCAACGGATCTTCACTGACAGCGCCCGGAACGATCGACCTGAAAGCATACAACTACGGTACGGCAGACAGTTCGATCAAATCCGGTCTGCAGGGCAGCGCGGTGGCCAGCAAGGACAACGCGGTACCCACATACTCCAGCCTCAGCACCAAGGTATATACCGGTGAAGGCGCGGCCCTTACAGGCGAAAAGGTCAATCTGATCGCGGACGGCAGCATTAAAGGAACTGCCACCATGCGTGAAAAGAACCTGGCCCTGGGCTCCGGCAAGGGCAAGAGCTTTACAGCCAATTTTGTTGATACGGATACAGCCGTAAAGGTTTCGGATAAGAGCACCATTACAGCCAAATCCGGCATTGAGGCCAATGCGGACTTCCTGGTCGAAGTAAAGGCAGATACCCACTTTGGAGAGACATCCTTCTACAAGGGAAGCGAGTACAACGCCTGGAACAAAGTCAACAAGAACAATGCTGTGGAGATCGGCAGAGATACGGAGATTACGTCTGAGACGGGTACGATCAGCCTGATGGCCGGTAACGTACACAACGATAACATCAGAGCGGAAGCGTCCGGCGGCGGCCTGCAGGGCGTATCCAACGCGGACTTTGTGACCAGGAATGTCTACGCGCCTGAATCTTCGGTTCAGACCGGCCAGGACGCCAAGATCAGGGTCACAGGTTCCGGAACGATCCAGCTGGTAGCCTCCAACGGCAACGCGGACGCAAAGGAAGCGGACGGCAGGGAGAGAGTGGTACTCGATTCTTATATTGACGCGGATACCTCTTCCTTCTGGAACGCCACCAATACTTCTACTACCAATACCTATAAGCCCAAGGCGGAGATCAGAACTTACAAGACCACGATCGACGCGACAGGCGAAGGCGAGGAAGGTAATGTGGACATCAGAGCGACCGTCGGCAAACAGTGGCTGTATTCTTACGCCTTTGTCAATTCCGATATCGCGACGGATGTAGACGCTTATAACTACAACAATATCGAAACGTTCAGCAATGTATTACTGGACAGCAGCACGATCACCGGCAAGGCAGATGTCCTGACCGCGACCGTCAATAACAGAGACGGCCGTAAGAACAACAAGCTCGAATCCTATACCTATGTAGACGGCGGATGCGGTGCTGTTGCGGGATATATGTATGCCGGCGGCAAAGACCAGATCAACGTGATCACCAGCGGAACCACCTTCTCGAATCTGAATTCCAACAAGAAGGTATATCTGTCCAAGAAGAACAATGGCAGTAAGGTCGATTACGAAGATCATATGGGAGCCAGGACCAACTGGCTGACCAGGGACAAGACGGACGATGACATCAAGTTCTCGACCAAGTCTGAATTTTATGACAGAGTACGGACGTCCAGTGACAGATACGCTGAGAAGACAAGCTATTCGGCCCAGACCGGAGAGGTCGACCTGAGCGACCTGTTCGGAGACGCGCCCAAGAACGCTACCATCGAGAGCTTTAATGACAAGCCTTACGAGAAGAACGACAGCCTGATGTCTGACATGGATACAGCCATGAATTCGGGCCTGCTTGAAAGACTGTTCTCAACGATCACCAATGACGATCTGAATTATACATTCATGGTCGTCTTTGGAAACATGGTCGTCGGCGTAGCTGTTTACAAAGACGACGTAGAACAGGGCCATCCTGTCAAGAAGATGGTCTCTCAGGTGACAGACGCGGACCAGGTCGCTTCCTACATCAAGGAGGAATTTGAGCAGGGGACCAAGAGCGTGATCCGTCAGAAATATGATCTGCAGAACTATAAGGAAGCGGATCAGTATCTGAGCGGCCTGCTCGCCGGGGACAAGAAGTTCTACGACGCGCTGCAGAGCCACCTCCCGACCAATATGTCGGTCACTGACTGGCTGAAGACGGTTTACGGCGTAGCAGTATATGATGATACGACCAACACCATCGTCAGGAGAAAGGAAAATGATTCCGGATTGGCGGAGAGAGGCGTTGCATCTGTTACCAACTATAATGAGGGAACAACTGTCAGGTCTGACACGAGCAGTATCTGGGACGCGCTTCTTCAGGACACCAGAGATGAGAACGGCAAAACAGTCAGTCTGATCCGCAAGGTAGCCCGGAACAAGAAGGAGGCGGAGGAACTCATTGATGACACAGCGGGTTCCGACCAGACCGCTAAAGACGATCTTGAAAAGAAAGTCAAGGGCAAGAAGAACTCGAAGGGCGAGAACTATAAGGACGTCGACGAGTGGCTTGATGATCAGTATCAGGGCGGCGACGCCCAGCAGGACGGAAAGACATGGAACGGTGAGGACACCGGTAAGGGTTCTGACAGCAACATGTGGATCTGGCTGCTTGGAATCGGCCTCTGCTTAGCGGCAGAGTATGCAGTATGGAAGAAGAGGAAGGAGAATTAAATCGATATGGACAATGCAACCATGAAGAAAATTGTTCTCTCGATTCTGATTCCTGTCATCGTATTCGGTGCCTGTTTCGGGATCACAAGGTCCCTTTCAGGCAGCAAACAGTCATCCGGAAATCCGGAGGCGGCAGCTTCTGCCGCTTCCGGGTCCACCGGAAATACAGAAGGCGCGGCCGGCTCTGCCGGCGGCGCTTTCGTCAGAGATAAGTATATTGATTCGGAGAATGCCGAAGATGTGCTTGTCCTGATCTATGACGTCAAAAAGGGGTCAGAAGAAAACGAGATTTCCTACCCTGCATGGGTCAAAGAGGCTACAGCGGTATCGGAGCACCTGACCGTTGCCATCGAAGAGATCGGAGATGATGAGTGGGGCTTTGCCCCTGCCCAGCCGGACGGGGCGGTCCGCATGATCGCCAGGAACGGCAAACTGGAAGAGATCGGGATGGACGGTGAGGACGCCGACGGAAGCAAGGAGGATTACCTCTATCACTTCCTGAACTGGGCCAAAGAGAACCAGCAGGCGGACAGGACCTTTGTGATCCTGTCCGGACACGGCGGCGGTATCGTCGGCGGCTTTGGAATGACAGACGCCACCTCCAAGGATGGCATGTCGCTGGAGTCGATCGCCAATATCTTCAAAGCCGTGGATGCCAAATACGACACGGTCATTTTTGACGCCTGCCTGGAGGGCAGTCTGGAAACGGCTTATGCCATGGAGCCTTACGCAGATTATCTGCTGGCTTCCGAACAGACCATTCCTCTGAACGGCATGGACTTTTCCAATGCCTTCCGTATGCTGGCTGAGAATCCCGCGGTCCCGACCGAGGAGCTGGCGCAGAATATCATCAAATCCTTTGATGTATGGAACAAGGAAAACGCCCTTGTGACCGGTGACCGTTATACCCTGTCCCTGGCGGACCTGACCATGTGTCAGACCGTCTACCAGGACTACGGGAATCTGATGGAGACCTGCAAGAACAAACTGATCGAGGATCAGCAGGACTTCTTTATGCAGTCTTCCGCCAGGTCCCTGGCTTATGACTACAACTACGGTGAAAATGACCAGGCCGACATGGGCTGGATCATCAAACGGCTGGATTATGAAGAGGCGGAGCAGCTTCGGGCGGACGCCGATGCAATGATCCTGGTCAGCAACAGTGAGAATCAGGTCGACAGCGGTCTGGCCGTCTATTTCCCTTACCGCAGGCTGGATTATTATCCCCAGTCCCGGGCCATGCTGGAGAAGATCGGCTATACAGCGCCGCTGGAATACTACGACATCTTCGCGTCGATCCTGAACGGGGCCTATCAGTCCAAAACCGAAGAGGAACTGGCTGAGCTGGGAATCCGTATGGCAGACAGCCTGCCGGCGGATTACAAGGGCGAGAGCTGGTACCAGAACGCGGTCGATTCCATCATGCTCTTTGAGATGGAGGGAACGGTCGATCTGGATATGAAGGACGGCAGGGCCTATATCGTCTATGACGATCCCTATCAGGATTACATGATAACAGAGTACGGCTATTCCGGACTCCTGATGATGGAAACAGCCGGGCAGAAGGCAGGCCTCTACAATACAGAAAAGGATCTGTCCCAGGCAGAGGGTCCCCTCTTCCTGATGCTGGGCTGTGATAACCTCTATGAGGATGATGAGAACGGTGCCGTCTATTTCCATACTTCCGGCCTGTGGCTGGAGATGGATGGCGTGCCGGTCCCTTACACGTACGCGGATACCGTTACGGAGAACGGCAAGACCGTCTTTAAGGGAACCGCGCCCGCAGTCCTCAACGGAGATAAGGATAATCCGATCGAGATCGAATTCATGTGGGACACCGGAACCGGCTATGACAATGAGGCAGACGCCAGCCAGATCCGTGTGAACGGTTACCGCAAAGCGGAGGATGAGGAATCCATCGAGCTGCAGCAGTTCAAGGCAGGCGATACCATCGACTTCCTGTACAAGGTCTACGGCGAGAACCGGACCTATCTGGGCACCACCAGCTATGGCCACACCCTGACAGCCGGCACCGCAGGCGAGCTCAAGGCAGACTACGGCAGCTACATGGACAAGAACTTCTACTTCCGCGCGACCCTGGTCGATGAATACGACCGGATCATCACATCCGGCTGGACAGCGCCCGACGGTCTGGTAGACCAGGCGGTCCCCGGCGTGATCGAGAAGGAAGAGTCCACAACACCCTAAAAACGTGCGCGTGCCTTAAAACGCATCCAGCGTATAAGAGGCACCGCAACGGTTCCGGGAGGCCTTGCTGCCGGATGCGGCAAAGCGTCATTACAAGGCATCAAAGCATCATTACAAAACAGGAAACGGGATTTCATACCGCGGTCAGAAGCGGCATTGAAGTCCCGTTTTTATTTGGCCATCCGGCAGGGCCGGTTCGTATAAATAATCAGAAAGGCGATCAAACCAAACAGAAAAATCCGGCAGACAGACAGCCGTTCCATATATATGCTATAATAAACAGACAAGACAGTTATGAATTACAGGTTATAAGAGTGATAGAGTGATAGATTTTTACAGGATGTGTTCAGGGCTCAGGAAAAGGGAGCCGGACAGAAAAGGAGACAGCGGATATGACAGAGAGGATGAATGACTTTACAATCAATGAAGAGAAACTGACAGGTGTCAGCGGCGGCGCTTTCAGTGATATGAAGACCAATGTGATGCTCGTTGCGGAGGGGATGATTTCCTCCCCCGGCGGCCGGACCAGATGGCAGACCATGTCCCATGAGGACAAGGTCGCCAAGCTGAATGAGAGAGCCAGGACAGACAAGAGGACCCAGGCCATGATCGCCGCCTTCGGCGCGGACGTGGTGGTCTCCATGATCGATGACTCGATCAACTGAAGGCCGGATCCCGCCTGCAAATCACTGGAACAGAGCTGAACAGGAAGCCTGCGGACCAATGGTCCGCAGGCTGTTTTATTGGAGATGCATTTCTGCTCCCTGTTATTCGAAATGACACTGTAATGCATATGGGTATCATGAAAGCGGGGCTGTTATAGGAATTTCATGGAGAACAGGTATATTTACGTGTATAATAATAAAGGTATTTTTTTACTATAGATTAAGGACAAGCGGTGAAGCGACCTTTCATCCGCTTCTCATCGGACAGGAAGGAATGTACAATGGCAAATATTTCTGAAGCCTTCTGCGGAAAAACACTTGTGATAACCGGAGGTACCGGCTCTTTTGGCTCAACGGTGCTGAAACACTTTCTGACTTCGGATATTGGGGAGATTAGGATTCTCAGCCGGGATGAAAAGAAACAGGACTGGATGAGGCATTCCCTGCAGGCCCGATATCCGGAATATTGTTCTAAAGTAAAATTCTATATCGGAGATGTAAGGAATATTGATTCTGTACGTGATGTGATGTATGGGACAGACTATGTTTTTCATGCAGCGGCGTTGAAGGAAGTGCCTTCCTGTGAATTTTTTCCAATGGAGGCGGTCAGAACCAATATACTCGGAACGGACAATGTCATTTCTGCAGCAGTGGAGAACAGGGTTGCAAAGGTGGTCTTTCTCAGCACAGATAAAGCGGCTTATCCGATCAATACGATGGGTATGACGAAGGCAGTGGGGGAAAAGGTCATACAGGCCAGAGCCCAGAAAGCCTTTGAACGTGGAGGTACGGTTTTATCCTGTACCCGCTATGGAAATGTGATGTGCTCCCGCGGGTCTGTGATTCCTCTGTTTATCGATCAGATCCGACGAAAAGCTCCAATCACGATTACAGATCCTAATATGACTCGATTTCTAATGAACCTTGATGAAGCAGTCAATCTTGTTACCTTTGCTTTTGAACATGCGGAACCCGGGGATCTTTTTATTCAGAAGGCAGATGCTTCTACGATAGGAGATCTTGCGGAAGGCGTTATGAAGGTATTTGGAAAAACACAGCAGAAGATTATCGGCTCCCGGCACGGTGAAAAATTATATGAGACTTTGATGACCAGAGAAGAAAGACCGCGAAGTATAGACATGGGAAACTATTTTCGTATTCTTCCAGATGCCCGGGGTCTGAATTATGATAAATTTTATGTAGAAGGGTCAATCACCGTAGAAGGGGAAGAGGCTTATACCAGCCATAATACCAATCGTCTGGATGTAGATGGGGTAGTCAGAAAGCTTTTAGCTACCGATTACGTGAGGGAAGAGCTGGAAGGCAGAGCCCATACAGTGGAGGCATAGCATTCCAGTTGCCGCAGTATCTCATGAAGGAATATAACAGAAGAAATAAGATCGGAGTAATTGTTTATGAAATATCCCACATGGAAGGAAAACGGCAGGATCAAACTGATGATTATCGCAGGCACACGGCCGGAGATCATCCGGCTTTCTGCTGTGATCAGGAAATGCCGCAGGTATTTTGATGTGATTCTGGTTCATACAGGGCAGAACTATGATTACAATTTGAACGGCGTTTTCTTTAAGGATCTGGGTATTGACAATCCTGAATTGTATTTAAATGCTGCAGGCGAGGATTTGGGGGAGACGATGGGTAAAATTATCTCTTCGTCTTATAAAGCCATGGTTACATTGCGACCGGAAGCGGTGCTGGTGCTTGGGGATACCAATTCCTGCCTTTCTGTGATCGGTGCAAAAAGGCTTCATATTCCGATTTTTCATATGGAAGCAGGTAACCGCTGCAAGGATGAGAACCTGCCGGAAGAAACCAACCGAAGAATTGTGGATATTATCTCTGATGTAAATCTGGCTTATTCCGAGCATGCTCGCCGATATCTGGCGGAATGCGGCCTGCCCGCCGAACGTACCTATGTGACCGGTTCTCCAATGGCGGAAGTACTGACCGAGAACCTTGCGGCAATCAAAGCTTCGGATATACATAAGAGGCTGGGACTTGAGAAAGGGAAATACATACTGCTGTCCGCCCATCGGGAGGAGAATATTGATACGGAAAAGAATTTTACCAGTCTTTTTACGGCAATAAACAGGCTGGCTGAAAAGTATGATATGCCGATCCTCTACTCCTGCCATCCCCGTTCCGCAAAACGACTGGAGAAATCCGGCTTCCGGCTGGATCCCCGGGTGATCCGGCATGAACCGCTGGGGTTCCATGATTATAACTGTCTGCAGATGTATGCGTACGCTGTGATCAGTGATTCGGGAACATTGCCGGAGGAGAGCAGTTTTTTTACTTCCGTTGGTCATCCGATACCAGCTGTATGTATCCGTACCTCTACAGAACGGCCAGAAGCGCTGGATAAAGCTTGTTTTATTCTGGCAGGCATAGATACAAAAGGACTTCTTCAGGCGGTGGACATAGCAGTGGAAATGGTCCGGGAAGAAAAGAACGGGGGATCTATGCCGGTTCCGGCCTATGCAGATCTTAACGTGTCTGATAAGGTTGTGAAAATCATTCAAAGCTACGTTGGCGTTGTCAACAAAATGGTATGGAGAAAAGATCTGTAAAGGAGAATTATGAATATTCTTGTGACAGGTTCCGCAGGATTTGCTGGCCGTAATCTGGTGGAAAATCTGAAAAATATCCGGGACGGTAAAAACAGAACAAGGCCGCTGATCCATATCGATGCAATATATGAGTTTGATCGTGATAATACGATGGATCAACTGGATGATTGGTGCGATAAGGCAGACTTTGTTTTTCATCTTGCGGGCGTCAATCGTCCCCGGGATCCGAAAGAATTCACAGCGGGAAATGCTGTACTTGCGGGACAGCTCCTTGAATTGTTGAAAAAACATGGGAATACATGTCCGGTCATGCTGTCTTCTTCACTGCAGGCTTCCCTGGCAGGCCGCTTTGGAACGAGTGCCTACGGGCTCTCCAAGCGTGACGGGGAGGATGCCTTTTTTCGCTACGAAGAGGAGACCGGTGTCCAGGTCTATGTGTATAGATTTCCGAATCTAGCCGGTAAGTGGGCGCGTCCCAACTATAATTCGGCGGTCGCTACTTTCTGTAATAATATAGCGAATGAGCTTCCGATCACTGTAAATGATCCGCAGGTAGAGTTGGAGCTGCTGTTTATTGATGACCTGGTGCAGGAGATGTTTGACGCCTTAGAGGGACATCCGCACCGGGCTGATTACCCCATTGCCGGCACTCTGCTCGACGGACAAACGTATGATGGACTGACACCCCGCCCGGACCGGAAAGGCAGGTTCTGTTATGTTCCAGTGACGCATAAAGCAACACTGGGGAGGATCGTAGAGCTATTGAGGATTTTCCATGACCAGCCGGAGAGTCTGCTCATGCCTTCTATACCGAATGGAAGCTTTGAAAAGAAGCTTTATTCTATGTATTTGTCCTACCTGCCCAGAGAGAAGATGGCTTTTGATCTGAAGATGAATTGTGATCACAGAGGCAGTTTTACGGAACTTTTGAAAACGGACGGCCATGGACAGTTCTCAGTGAATGTTTCTCTGCCTGGGATTACGAAAGGACAGCATTGGCACAATTCGAAGTGGGAACTGTTTATTGTGGTGGCCGGTCATGGCCTGATCCGGGAGCGGAGGATCGGTTCGGAAGAGGTCATAGAGTTTGAGGTGAGCGGGGATAGGATCAGGGCAGTCCATATGCTTCCGGGATATACGCACAGTATTATCAACCTGTCCGAGAGCGAAAATCTGGTCACTTTGATGTGGGCAAATGAGATTTTTGATCCGGCTGCTCCGGACACATATTTTGAGCCTGTATGATCCCGGAACCAGGCAGGAACAATGGAGGCTTTATTTCTGATCTGAGAAGTATTTGTCCGGAATGAAGTTTAGAAATTAATAGAATATGATAAAACGTGGGTTAACGCATAAACACCAATCAGTGTGGTTTATGAGTTAACCCCTTTATTTATTAACTTGATTCCCGAATATACAGATGCTATAGTTACTTTAGCTGACTTTAAGCAATTTGAGTTATGGGTTTCTTACTGTGCAGGATACTCTCCACATAACAGAGAATCGGGAATGGTCTGGAAGAATGCCTGTGAACTGTGTGTGAAGAATATGTCTGTGCGGTGCATATATAAATAAAGAGCAAAGCAAAAATGGTATGGATAAAAATATATGGCCGGTTTAAAACACCATGAAACATCACCAATTCCATATGTGTCAATCGTGATTCCTGCTTACAATTGTGAGAAATTCATCGAGACCACGGTTGTGTCTGCCTTACAGCAGAGTTTTTCGGATTTTGAGATGATCATAATCAACGACGCGTCAACGGATCATACTCCGCAGATACTTCGTCGTTTACAAAAAATGGATTCTAGAATCAAAGTATTTGATCATCAGAACAATCAGGGAGTGGCAAAGACAAGAAATGAGGCGTTCGGTTACTGTAAGGGCCGTTTTATTGCCCTGTTGGATGCCGATGATGTCTGGTATAAAGATAAGCTGAAAGAACAGATCAAAGAGCAGAAACGGACGGGAGCGGATCTGGTGTATTGTTCCTACGCGATCATCAATGAACATGGGGAACGTATCTGTGAAGATTTTATTGTCCCTCCGGAAACAGATCTGCAGGCAACGCTGGCACAGAGTGTGATCAATTGCTCGACAGCCTTTTTTAAAGCCTCTCTGGCATCCCGTTTCCGATTCCGGTCTGATTATTATCATGAGGATCTGGTTTTCTGGATCGATCTGCTTCGGGCGGGGATTTCCGTACGGGGTGTACAGCAGGTTCTGGCTGCTTACAGGGTGGTCAGAGGGTCAAGGGCGGCAGACAAGCTCAACAGTGCCCGAAACAGATACGTGATTCTGCGCAGATATCTGAAACTTCCGGTGCTTCGGGCTCAGAGAATTATGCTGCGATATGTGATTAGAGCGTTGAACAAATACAAAGGGAACGTGCTAAAGAAATGAATGTGTTGATCGTCAGCCACAATGTACTGGGAGGATCCTCCGGGATGGGGAAGACCCTGAAGACGTATTTCTCCGGGATTCCGGAATGCAGGCTCCATCAGTTCTATATTCATTCCGAAGTCCCTACAGATCGGGAGGTCTGTACAGATTATTACCGGTTTACAGATATGGATGCGATTCGGGCCTACATCCCTTTTTATAAAGGCGGTACTCTGCTGGGCGAAAATGACATACAGGAGGAACGGTCTTTTTCAAGAACAGATCAGGGTCTGTTGGGAGATGTATACCAATATGGCCGGCAGAGGACACCGGAGATTTATCTGGCCAGAAATCTGATCTGGATGCGAAAAGGCTGGAAATCCGAACGGCTCAGAAACTGGATCAAACAGGCCGCGCCGGATGTGGTATTTCTGGCAGCAGGAGATTACGCTTTCATTTATGAAGTCGCTCTGTATATCGCGGAGTATGCACGCTGCCCCCTGATCGTACTGTGTACAGATGATTATTATCTGGAAGATGATCTGAAAGCGACGGCAGAACCGGCAGGTTTGCATAGGCTGCTCGGGCGATCTGCAAAAAAGCAGTTGATGAAGGCGGTCCGCAAAACCATGAAAAGGTCGGAATGCATTCTGTGTATGTGTGATGCGATGCGCGACCGATACAGAGAATTATTCAGAAGACCGGCTGTCACCGTGTATACCGGGGCCCTTGTGCGAGAGCGGGCAGCTGAGAAACCGAAAGACTGTATAGTCTCCTATGTGGGTTATCTGGGAGGAAACAGGCACAGGTCACTGATTGAATTGGGGAATGCGATTGCGGATTTATCCCTGGAAAACGGACCTGGTGCCATTGATGTTTACTCGAATGAAAGAAGGCCGGATATCCTCAGTGAACTGGAGGATGCACCCGGGATACGGTTTCATGGAGAGGCGGATCCGGAGACGGCGGCAAAGGTAATCGCGGACAGCAGCTATGTCGTTCATGTGGAAGGATTTGATCCGGAATCCAGGAAGGCTGTTCGCTATTCGGTCTCTACCAAGATTGCAGATTATCTGATGAATGGCCCTTGTATCATTGCGTATGGCCCGGCGGAGATTGCGTCCATGCGGTATTTGTCGGAGAATGGGGCTGGATTTGTGATCACCGAACAGGAGAGACTGAAAGAGAAACTGGAAAAGCTGTTTTCGGAGCCGAATCCAGAGGATAGGATCGGAAGGGCCAGAAGACTGGCCCGGAAGAATCACGATCCCGTGGCAGTCAGAAAAAGAACAGAAAGAATCATTAAGCAAGCGATTCGCCGATATAAAGTAAGGCAAAAGGAGGATAGAGATGAAATCTAAAAAAATCTGCACTTTGTTATGTATGACACTGATCGCCGGCGCTTTGGCTGTAGCAGGCTGCGCGGGCAATTCCGCCGGCAGCAATGGGCAGGAAGCGGCGACACAGGAAGCCGCTCAGCAGCAGGCAGCCGAAGATATGGAAATTGAGACAAAATACGGGACACTCCATTATCCCGACCAGTGGAGAGAATTTGCCAAAATTGAGCAGAGTGAAGAAGGAGATGTCGTAAGTGTTTCGTTTACCGCAGTATTGAATGATCATGAATATCCTTTGTTCACTGTAAATATCGGCGGAGGCGAGGGGTCGGAAGCCGGTAAGCTGACAGATGCCCAAGGCAAAGAAAGAATTGTCTATATCGACGCCAGTGAGATTAAAGAAGAAGAAGAGCTTACCGCCAATGAACAAAATCGTCTTTACGCCATGCAGGAAGATATCAATTATGTAGTCGATCATTTACAGTAAGAACCACTTATTTTTCTAATCCGGATAGATGAGGTGACGGAATGCATAGAGGAAGATGGATAAAAGGAAGTTCCGTTCTGTTGGCTTTGATTATGGCCTGCAGTGTTGTCGCAGCGCAGCCTGTATTTGCGGCAGAAGCAGACGAAGAGGTCGTAACAGACGCAGGTTCCGAAAATGAAGAAGAGGCTGTAGACAACGGCGGCCTTGAAGAAGATGAACCGGAAGAGGAAGATGCTTCTGCAGAGGAAAGCGGTTCTGATGATATGGAGGAAGAATCGGAACCCGCTTCGGACAATGAAGAGGAAATTGTGGATACAGATTCTGATGCGGATCTGCCCCGGGAAAATGAAGAAGAAGAGACAGACACAGAACCGGATGCGGATGAGGAAATCGGACTTGAGGAAGATGAAGCCGCACCGGCATTGTCAGAAGTGGATTTCCCTGAAATCTCTTCTTATGGTGAATTTATGGCGCAGCTCCCTGTTCTGGAAGAGTATGCAGAGGCGTATGCTGCGGAAAATTC
>OCVV011228689.1_pt1 | contig 18884 bp, 14 predicted proteins | sample 1539721 | NCBI WGS metagenome assembly OCVV01 (sample SAMN02144230, study PRJEB22623) | gut metagenome | biome: sheep rumen | host: Ovis aries | place: New Zealand | reverse complement strand
AATTAAAAACTGGCAAAATGAAAGTATATTATGATAATAATCAAGGAAAGATAGAACTAGCTTCTATGTCTAATGACTCGAATATATCTATCAAGAGTGATAAATTATCTAAAGGGACAATATATTTAATCATTGAATCAGATGGTAAGTGTGAAGATGGTGAATTATCGTTTAAAATAGTCTAAAAACGGAATTCTCCGTTTTTTCATTTTATGTGATGTTTTTATGCTTTTAATTAAATAATTTTATAAAATAACTACTTTTATTTTATAATCTACTTATGAAGAGGCAAACAATAGTTAAAAAAAGACATAAATTTTTATTTGTTTTACTTAAGACATTAGTTATGCCTTATTTTTGGCTATTTAAAGGATATAGAAGAAAAAATAAATTTGATAATAGGAAACAAAACGTATTAGTTTTATCAAATCATCAAACCGATATTGATTGTATAAATATATCTTTTCATTTTAGAAGAACATTATATTTTTTAATGACTGATAGTGTAACATCAAATAGAAAGATCTATAGATTACTAGATTATGTATTCGCTCCTATCACAAAAAAGAAAGGCACAAATGATTCTACTTCTATAAGGAAGATGATCCAAGTCGCAAGAGAGGGAGGATCTCTTTGTTTATTTCCTGAAGGCAATAGGTGCTACGCTGAATTCCAATATCCTGTTGAAAATTCAATTTCTAAATTGGTTAGGATACTTAAATTACCACTAATTATTTTTAATATTCATGGTGGTAATGGAGTTTCACCTAGATGGAAACATAAACCTAGAAAAGGTAAATTCTATGGAGAAATTAAAAGAATAATATATCCAGATGAATATAATAAAATGAGTGATGACGAACTACATGATACCATCGTTAATAACTTAAGAGTATATGATAGTGAATCAGGAAATCTTTATAGAAGTAAAAGAAGAGCCGAGTATCTAGAAAAGATGTTATTTGTATGTCCTAATTGTAATAAACAAGGTACGTTATATTCGAAAAAAGAATATATAACATGTACTAGTTGTGGACTAAACGTTGAATACACTAAGGACTTACATCTTAAATCAAATGATGAATCATTTAAATATACTAAATTAAATGATTGGTATCAGATGCAAAAGAAGTGGGTAAAAGAATATATAGTCAAAGAAAATGAAACGATATTTAAAGATACAAGCGTTAGACTATTTACTTCTAATTCAAACGAACAAAGAAAACTTCTTGTAGAAGGCGAAATAGAATTAACAGATAAAGAATTAATATTCAGATCAAATTATAAAAATAAGGATGTTGTTTTTGAATCTAAGATATTTAATTTAAGTGAGATATCAATCTCATCAGTTATCTCTGGATCTAATTTTTATTTCAGTTTAATTAATGGTGAAACGTATTTAGTTAAAGGAAAAGATAGATTTAATCCACTTAAATATGTATTTATGTTTAATAAATTAGATACAGATATGAAAAATAGTAAAAGGGACGAGTATTATACTCTAGATTAAGGTGATAATATGAACTTGATATACGCATGGGACTTTTCCCTTACAAATTATGAATCAGTATGGAGAGTGTTAGTAGTAATTGGATTATTATTAATAGCGCTTTTTGTAGGTAATGTCTTAAGAAATTCTGTACCATTCTTTAGAAAAAGTTTAATTCCATCAGCTTTAATAGGTGGATTAGTACTTTTAATTGGAATGATTGTGTTTAAGGCTACTGGAGTAATTGGTGAAGAAGTTAATGAAAGGCTCCAACAATCTATGCAGATAATTACGTATCATGGTCTTGGAATAGGCTTCGCTGCGATGACTCTTAAGACAATGAAAACTAAAAATAAAACCGCAAATTCAAAAGTTGTTGAAAATGGAGCTTTAACTGGTGGAACATATATGCTTCAAGCGTGTGTTGGTTTACTTGTTACTGTTCTTGCGTTTTTATTTACTAGAAATAGTGATAATCCAACATACTTTACATCTGGATTATTATTACCTCTTGGATTTGGACAAGGTCCAGGTAACGCTTTAACATGGGATGTTAATTTTACTAATATAAGAATTAATGATGCACAAGTATTCTTTGGAAATGGAAGTGTTGGTTTAACTATCGCATCAATTGGCTTCATTGTCGCATCTTTATTTGGAGTATTATATATCAATATAATGAAAAGAAAAGGAAAAATCATACTCCAAGAAAACACAGATGCAGAAGCTAAAGAAGTAACAATGTTTGAATCTCCTAATGAAATCCCTGATAATGAATCAGTAGACAAATTCTCTATTCAATTATCGTTAGTGTTTATAGCTTACGCTTTAGCGTTTGGCATTATGGTTATATTCTCTTTAATTTCAGATTTTACTGGAAGTATAGCTTGGGGATTTAACTTTATATGGGGCGTTATTACCGCAAACCTAATTAAACTATCGCTTAAAGGATTAAAAAAAGCTGGCGTTGTTAAGAGAGAATATATCAATAATTATCAAATGGATAGAATCTCTGGATTCGCATTTGATATAATGATTGTTGCGGGTGTAGGAGCTATTGAAATTAAATATGTTCAAATGTATCTTGTTCCAATTATTATATTATCTGTGTTAGGTACTATAACTACATTTGTATATATTAAATTAGTTTGTGATCACTGTTTTAAAGGATATGAACATGAAATGTTTGTTACTAATTTTGGCGCACTAACTGGTACTGCATCTAACGGGATGATATTACTAAAAGAAATAGATCCTAACTTTAAGACACCTGCCTCTAATTTGTATGTATTAAGTCAACTTCCTGCGATTATATTTGTTGCGCCACTATTATTGTTGCTTGGATTTGCGTCTAAGTCATTTACTAATACTTTAATAGCGTTTGGAATATTCTTTGTATTGTTTGCTGGATATACTATTTATCTATTTAGAACAGTTTTCTTTAAGAAAAGATATTCTAGTAAAGAAGCTACAAATATAGAATCAACAACCACTAGTTCTAATAAAGCATAATATTAAATAAACTTGTTTTAAGTTTAATCTAATGCTATATTAATTGTATACAATTTATATAGGAGGAGGAAAGAAGTATGAGAAAGCTGCTTATAATATCTACTCTATTTATTCTCTATCTATGTTTAATTAATATAAGTTCTCTAAATGTTTATGCAATAAACAGCCCTATTTCACATAAAGCTGAAATAGTAAGTGAAAAGGTAAACTTTAATGGAAGTGAAGTGGACGCTTCTGGGTATATTGCATACACTGATGAAAACGGAAATAAAGTAGTTTTATCTGTTGGAGATGAATCAAGTGTTACAATTGATACAAACTTAGAATCTAACGATAAACTTAAAGCAATCTTAAAACAAATTAATGAAGCAGATACTCTTTCAGTATTTAATTCAAAATTAGATTCAATAGCTCAATCTATCAACAAAGAATATAATGGTTCAGTATTTGTGCCTACAGATTTATTTGAAATTACTATCTCTAATGAATTGAAAACACTTCTTGATTCAAATGAAGATTACTATTATTCAATCAAATTGAATCTAGAATTATCAGGAGACGATAAACCTGTAGTTATGCATCAAAATGAATCTACAGGAGAATGGATAATAGTTGATTCTAATGATGTCAAAGTTGAAAAAGATGGTGTATCTATCAACTTTGATAGTTTATGTCCTGTAATGGTTCTTAATGTTAATGAAGGAGTGCTAAATAAAGATTCTGGTACTGTTCCTTTAGGAACTATAATAGTATTATCATTCGTTCTGTTAATGCTTATTATATATATGATTGCGAGCTTCGCAAGGAAAAAGATGTTTTCAAAATAAAACCCTATTTTTAGTCTATTTTTAGAAAAACTTTTATAAGGAGCCATATATATGCTTAAGGAATATATCATGCAGAATTGGGCTACTATTCTAGTTATAATAGCGTTTGCGATTCTACTAAAGACAACAGTATTTTTAGAAAAAAAGATTATCAATCGTATGTATTTCTTGATTTTTACAATCTTTGTACTATCGATTATTGTATTCATAGAATTTTATTATAATGATTTAAATAAATATAGAGAATTAAGGACTGTACTAATGTCAATTAGATACAGCACCACCCCGTTTATAATCGCAATGATTATATTTACTTTAGTTAAAAAAGCTAGGTGGTATGTATTTATTCCAGTAATTACTTTAGCGGTAATAAATATCATTTCTATATTTACGGGTATAGTATTTAGTGTTTCAGAAGAAAATGTATTAATAAGAGGCCCTCTTGGATATTTGCCATATATAGCGGTAGGTGCTTATAGTGTCTTCTTAGTATATATTCTTCTTAAACAATCAAATAAACAAGCTACAGAAGTTATTCCAATTATATTCTTGTGCTTCGCATTCGCTTCCGGATTAATTCTTCCATTTATCTTAGGTAAAAATTATTCAAAGATATTCTGTAGCACAATAATCATAGCGTTATTTGTATATTATGTATTCTCAATTCTTCAGTTGACTAAGAAGGATTCACTGACGGGATTATTTAACCGTCAAGCTTATTACGCCACTATTCAAAACAATTCTAAAGATATAACAGGTGTTATATCAATAGATATGAATGGCTTAAAAACTATTAATGATACTTATGGACACGCTATAGGAGACAAGGCATTAGTAAGCATCGCATCATGTTTCACTTCTGCGGTTAAATCTAAACAATTAATATACCGTGTAGGTGGAGATGAATTCATTATTATATGTTACAAAACAACAGAAGAAGAAATAAAAGAATTGATCTTAAAGATTGAAAATAACTTAATAGAAGAAAATTATAGCTGCGCATTAGGATATAGTTACGCTCCAAATGGGGCTAAATCAATCGATGATATGGTTAAAAAATCAGATGATATGATGTATTCTAATAAAGCAAAATATTATTCTTCATCTAATATGGATAGAAGAAAAGAATAACAATATATCAATATAAAACACTACATAGCGCAAAAACTATGTAGTGTTTTAATTAGCTAGACATTATCATTTCTTTAGCGTATTCTAATTGGCTTTCAGTTACTTTTCCACCGCTAATCATTAACGCTATTTCTTTTATCTTTTCATCTAGAGATAATTCTTCGACTTTGGTATATGTTCTATCGTTTTTAACTTCCTTACTTATCCTTAAGTGATTTTTAGATTTAGACGCAACTTGTGGAAGATGGGTAATAGATATTACTTGTGTAGTTAAACTAATCTCATATATTTTATCCGCAACTCTCTTCGCAACTTCACCACTTATACCGGTATCGATTTCATCGAATATAACAGTAGATATTTTTTGAGATTTGATAAATAGAGCTTTTAAAGCTAACATGATTCTAGATGCTTCACCACCAGATATGGTTTTAGATAGGCTCTTTAGTCCTTCACCTATATTTGTTTCAATCAAGAAATCTATGTTATCTATTCCATTTTCTTTAAATATGTACCCCTCTAAATTGTCCTCTTTCATTTCCTTAGTTATTTGAACTTTAAATCTCGCTTTTAGCTTTAGATCAAGCATATTCTTTTCTAATTCTTTTTCAATAGATATAGCGATAGACTCTCTTAATTTTGATAGTTCTAATCCTAATGAATATGTTTTATCATATAGTTCTTTAACTTGGTTTTTAATATCAGTGATAATTTCATCAAAATTATCATCGATATCTAACATCTTTTTTAGTTCTTCTTGATATTCAATTAGTTCAGGTATAGTTTTATTATATTTCTTTTTAATATTTAAAATATCATTTAATCTTGTTTCTAGTTCAGTTAGTTCATTTGGATCATAATCCATATTTCTGAACTCTTTTTTGAAATCATCAAATATACTATCAATTTCATAATAATAGTCATTTAGCTTCTCTGCCTTATCAGTAAAGTTATTACTATATTCTGATAGTTTTTCCGCATTATCTTTAACAGTATATAACTTATCTAAAAAATCTTCATATATTAAAGCATTTGTCTCTTCTAATAGGCTATAAATCTTATCATAATTCTTTAGATAATCTATTCTTGATTGAATTCTATTCTCTTCATTAATATCTAATCCAAAAGAAGATAATTCCTTTAAATGAAAATCATATATATCACGTTTTTCTTTTATATCATTCGCTTTCTTTAAAATATCTAAATACTCTTTTCTTTTTTCTTTAAAACTATTTAATGATTCAAGATATTTAGATAGATATTCTCTTGTCTTTTCATATTTGAATCCATCTACTATTTCTAAATAGTTTTCTGGATTTAGTAGTTTTTGCATATCAAACTGCATATGTATATCAGCTAAATATTTTGATATTCTCTTTAAATCAGATAAGGAAATATTTACATCATTTATTTTGATGTAGCTTTTAGTTGAAGATATTATTCTTTGTACTTTAATGATTGAATCTATTGCGTTAATATTTAATGAATTTAATATCGCAGTTAAGTGAATATTGTTTACGCTAAAATAGCCAGTGATTTCAGCTTTGTCACTGCCCGTTCTTATCATTTCTAGTTGCGCTCTTTCTCCCAACAACAAGCTTAATGAATCGATGATTAAGCTTTTTCCAGCGCCTGTTTCACCAGTTAAAACTGTCAAGCCATCTTTAAATGATATATCTATATTTTCAATTATCGCAAAATTAGAAACAATCAATCTTTGTAACATAATAATTCCTCAATATAATTTTATCTTAATTGCGCTTAAAATACAACAAAAATGATGGATTTAGAAAGTTTTTAAAAAATAACAGGAAAAAGCCAAAAATAGCGATTTTTTTATAAAATGAATAAAGATATAATATTGGATTTATCCAATATGTGGTAGAATAATAGAGGAGGGAAATCATGAAACTAAAAGAGTATTTACTGAAGTGTGAAAGTATATATCATACTACTTTAGACCCTAAAGGACCTGGCTTACTTAGAATACATTTAATTCCGCCTAAAAAACTTAAAATTGGTGTGCCTTGGGTTGTGATTATTAATGGATATTATATTCTTCCTATTCAGACATCTTGGGCAGTTCTTTTAAAAATATTTATTGATAATGTTAACCTAACTGAATTTGATCCAGTTGAAGATATTGATGTAATAGTTGATAGAACAATTAGTGAAGCTAAAAAGATATTTGAAAAGACTGATGAAAAATATATAAAAGAAGATTTAAAAGATATATTAAAAACTTTTGAACAGATTAAAAACAATAAAGAACCTGATGAAAAGATAGGTTATTTATCTATCGCTAAATACGCTAAATATATGTCGGCGCCTCATAGAATGGATTTGATGGTTTCTGCGATGACGAAGAATGGTTCTTGGAATTGTAATCAAAGGTGTTTACACTGTTATGCATCAAATGAAAAGATGAGCGAAGTAGAAGAACTTGATACTGCTTCATGGAAGAAAATTATTGATATTCTTAAAGAGTCAAGTGTTCCTATGTTAACATTTACTGGTGGAGAACCTACACTAAGAAATGATTTGATAGAATTAATAGATTATTCTAAATGGTTCGTTACTAGATTAAATACTAATGGAATACTATTAACTAAAGAATATTGTGATAAGCTCTATAAAGCAAGCTTAGATAGCGTTCAAGTCACATTCTATTCTAAGAATGAAGCTGTACATAATTTATTAGTTGGTTCTAATCACTATAATGAAACTCTAAATGGAATAAAAAACGCTATAGAAGCTAAACTGGATGTGAGCGTCAATACTCCACTTTGTAGTTTAAATAAAGACTATTTAGAGACTGTGAAGTTCTTACATGAACTTGGGGTTAAATATTTTACATGTAGTGGATTAATTCCATCTGGAAACGCTAGAATTGAAGAGTCTAAGACTACAAAATTATCCAGTGAAGAAATAACTGAAATATTAAAAGACGTATATCAGTATACGAAAGATAATGATTGTGAAATATCATTTACTTCCCCTGGATGGATCGATTCTAAAATATTAAATAAAATGAAAATTATGGACCCATCATGTGGCGCAGCTATGTCCAACATGGCGATAGCCCCTGATGGAAGTGTTATTCCATGTCAATCTTGGCTACATGAGGACGGACTTGGAAATATTCTTGATACATCATTTAAATCAATTTGGAATAGTAAAAGATGTAAAGAAATCAGAAAAGAATCAATGAAGAATGAACATATTTGTCCATTAAATAAGAGGAGCGAATAGTATGAAAAAGATATTATTAAGCATTATTTTATCGTTCATGATAATTGCGCTCATCATTGTTTTAAGTTTAAATAAGAACAAAGTTAAAGCTTCTACTATTAAACCACTTGATTATATTAATGAATATACTATTATAGTTGAACCAAATGATAACGCCACATTAAATATGACTTATCATATTAAATGGACTGTATTAGATGATTCTACTGAAGGTCCGCTAGAATGGGTTAAGATAGGCGTTTGGAACAAGAGAGTATATAATGTAAAAGTCGCTGATCAATATAAAAATATAGTTGATAGAGCTAAATACTATGATGATAATGGCTCATACGTTAGAGTTGACTTTAATAAAAAATATTATAAAGGCCAAACTGTTGAATTTGAATTCAGCTTCTTACAAAAAAGAGTATTTACTTTAAATGATGAAGGGGTAGAATATAGATTCAATCCAGGCTGGTTTGAGAATATTGAAGTAGAAAAGCTTACTGTAAAGTGGGCAAAAACAAAAAAATCAACATATAGCAATGCAACATCATCAGATGATGATTACTATATTTGGGAATCTCATTTAAACTATAATGAGACGATAAATGTTGATATGAAGTATAATCTAGACCAATTCCCTAAAATTAAGAAATGGCAAGATTATATATCTTATGAGGATGATCCACGTGAATTTATCATATTTATTTCAATATTTTTATTAGTTGTAGTAGGAATATTTGTAGGGCTATATCTATATAGAAGAGCTTCTAGCGATGGATACCATGAATATTCTGGCTTCGCTGGAAATTATTACTGGCATTATCATTATTTCTACTGGCATAGGCCATATCATGGAGTTAAAAGAAATGGAGAGACTATAAAAGCGTCTAGACCTACAGTCATAACGCCAATTATTTCATCATCTGGATCATCAGGAGGACATTCATCTGGTGGTGGAGGGTGTGCCTGTGCTTGCGCATGTGCCTGTGCTTGCGCTGGTGGAGGAAGAGCTGGCTGTTCTAGAAAAGATTTCTACCATACTTATGTTAAAACAGAAGATTTATATAAAAAATTAGATAGTGAGGAACTTTAAAATGAAAAAAATTCTTGTGACTGGTGGACTAGGATATATAGGAAGCCATACTGTAGTAGAACTTTATGAAGCTGGATATGAAACAGTTATAATCGATAATTTAGTTAATTCGAGAATTGACGCACTCGATAAACTAAAAGAATTAACTAAAAAAGATATAACTTGTTATATCGGAGATTGTAGAGATAAAGAACTATTAAGAAAGATATTTAAAGAGAATGAAATAAGTGGCGCAATCCATTTCGCTGGATTAAAAGCTGTTGGTGAATCGACTACAATTCCAATCGATTACTATGATAATAATATTGGATCTACAATTGCGTTACTTGAAGTAATGAAAGAGAACAATGTTAAAAGAATTGTATTCTCTTCAAGCGCAACAGTTTATGGAACTAGCCAAGAAGTACCTCTAAAAGAAACTACATCATTAGGTGCAACCAATCCTTATGGAAGAACTAAATTATTTATTGAATACATTCTAAAAGATTTATATAAATCTGATAATGAATGGGAGATTGCGATATTAAGATACTTTAATCCAGTTGGTGCTCATAAGAGCGGATTAATTGGTGAAAGACCAAATGGAACTCCTAATAATTTAGTTCCATATATCGCTGAAGTTGCGGCTGGTATAAGACCATTCTTAAGAGTTTGGGGAAATGATTATGATACTAAAGATGGAACTGGTGTAAGAGATTATATCCACGTATCAGATTTGGCTAATGGTCATGTTTTAGCGATTAAACAATTAGATAAGGTACACGGATTATTAATATATAACCTTGGAACAGGAATTGGATATTCTGTTTTAGATGTTGTGAAGGCTTTTGAAAAAGCGTCTAATATGAAAGTTCCATATAAGATTTTCGATAGACGTCCTGGTGATATTGCGGTATGTTATGCAGATCCAACTAAAGCTAAAGAAGAAATGGGATTTGTCGCAAGCCGTGGAATAGATGAAATGATGGAAGATCATTGGAGATTCCAAAAGAATTTATATATTAAAAAATAATAGGTGCGATATGGATTTATCTAAAGTAGCTAAGCTTTTTGGTATAAATAATAAAATAGTTGAAGAAGAACACATCACTATCGGTCATATAAATGTAACATATAGAGTTAAATTTGATGATGATAAAGAATACATTATGCAGAGAATCAATAAATATGTATTTAAAGATCCTGTCTCTTTAATGAACAATATTATTCTCACCACAACACATATTAGAAATGAACTAACTAGAAAGAATATGCCTGTTGATAGATATGTATTATCTTTTATTAAGGCTTTAGATGGTAACTACTATGTTATAGATAGTGAAAATGAATATTGGAGAATGTATCACTACATAACTCATTCTTTAACATACAATGTGATGGATAATATGGATATTATTGAGAATTGTGGATATGCGTTCGGTAATTTCCAATGCCAATTATCTAATTTCAATGCTTCATTATTAAGTGAAACTATACCAAATTTCCATAATACTATCAGTAGATTTGAGAATCTAAAAAAAGCTAAAGAAAAAGATGAATTCAATAGGTTTGAATCTGTAAAAGATTTATATGATGAATATCTTAAATTAGAAGAAATAAGCACTAGAATGACTAGAATGCTTAATAATAATGAGTTGCCTCTAAGGGTTACTCATAATGATACAAAATGTAATAATGTCCTATTTGACTTAACAACTAATGAACCATTATCAGTAATAGATTTAGATACTGTAATGCCTGGACTTGCTGGGTTCGATTTTGGGGATTCAATAAGAACTGGCGCAGCTAATAATAGAGAAGATGAAAGCGATCCAACTAAAATATATCTTTGTCTAGATAAATTTAGAGCTTTCGCTAAAGGATTCTTAAAAACTACTAAAGATTCATTAACTAAAAATGAGATTGATACTTTAGCTTTAGGCGCAATCACTATGACATTAGAATGTGGTTCTAGATTTTTAACTGACTATTTAGAAGGGGATGTATATTTCCACGAAAAATATAAAGGTCAAAATCTAATTAGAGCTAAGTCTCAACTTATTCTTGGAAAAGATATGATCAATAAATTAGATCAAATGAACGCAATAATTCAAGAATTATTATGATACATTAACTATAAATTCATATTTTTGTTAAAGTTCAATTAATAATAATTGAATTTTTTACCATTTTTATAGTCTAAATGTAAAAGTCATGATAAAATCGAAATGCAGGAGAAATACTAAATATGGAAAAGTCTAAAGTCTATTTTACTAAAAACATATCAGGGGAAAGCTTGGTTAAATTATTTGAATTATTAAATGTTAATCTAGGCGAAAAAGTCGCAATAAAAGTTCATTCTGGCGAAATGGGAAATCAGAATTTTTTAAGACCAGAATTTTATAGAAAAATAGTAAGATATTTTGATGGAAGAATAGTTGAATGTAACACCGCATATGATGGCGCAAGAAATACAACAAAAAAACATAAAGCGCTATTTAAAGAACACGGATGGAATAAATATTTTTCTGTTGATTTATTAGATGAAGATGGATATTTAGAAATTCCAATTGAAAACGGAAAAGTATTAAAGAAAAACTATATAGGTAAAAATTTAAGAAACTATGATGGGTTACTTGTTATATCCCATTTTAAAGGACATCCAATGGGCGGATATGGAGGAGCTTTAAAACAACTATCAATCGGTTGTGCTTCAAGCGAAGGTAAAGCGTATATCCATTCCGCAGGTAGAACACTTGATCAGTATAATCTTTGGAATGATTTACCTCCACAAGATACATTCTTAGAAGCGATGGCTGATGCTGCATCTAGTGTCGCTAAGTATTTTAATGGAAGAAGCGCATATATCAATGTAATGGTCAATATGTCAGTTGATTGTGATTGTTGTGACGTCGCAGAAGATCCTTGTCTAGAGGATATGGGTATACTCGCATCATTAGATCCTATCGCAATAGATCAAGCATGTTTAGATTTAGTTTATAATTCTAACGATAAAGGTAAGGACCATTTTATTAAGAGAGTTGAATCTAGACATGGTATTCATACTATTGAAGCCGCATCGCTTTTAGGTTTTGGACAAAGAGAATATGAATTAATTGAAATAGAAGGCTAAGTATGCCTTCTTTTGTTTATAAAAAATGGAGGTTTAGATGAATTACATATTATATTTTGATTATGCAGCATTGGCGATTAATATATTTGTTTTTACTGTAATACTCATAAGAAAAATGTATATAGGAAGAACAGGAAGGCTTTTGTTCTGGTTTGTTTTAGTTTCTTTTTTGTGCACAATATTTGATATACTAGGAAGCCTTACTGAAGTCGGAAGAATTACTTTATATATAAATAACACTTTCTATTTCCTTTTTAGAATAACATCTGGATTCATGTGCGGGTTATTTATGATATTTATGACAGAAAATACTCAACAAATAAGCAAAAACAAAACTTTTGAGATGTTGTTTTATATTCCATATACAATATCTGTTATCTTAGTCTTAACTAATCCTTTAACTGGTTTTGTGTTTAAAATAGATGAAAATGGAATATATACAAGAGGATTCTTAATGAGCGTCCTATTCGTAATAGGGTGGGGATATCTATTCCTAAGTGTCTCTTATGTCATAAGATATAGAAAAATATTTACAAGAAAAAATAAATTTGCGCTTCTTATGATCCCAGTTATCACTATAGTTCCAAGTATCTTCCAACTTGCGGTAAAACCTAACCTTCTTGTGGAAATGTTTTCAACATCGATCAATTTATTAACTTCAATGTTGTTGTGTTTTAATAAGAATGGTCAACATAGCGAAACAGGTATAAACAACTTCCAATCATTTGAAAACAATCTAAAACTCGCATTATTTTCAAAAGAAAAACATGTACACGTACTATTTAAAATAGAAGGATATGATGCAATTAAATCTATCATCAGCTTTAAAGAAATGTATGATATATGTGACGAAGTATCTGAAAAAATCGTAAATAATAGTAGAAAGATTTTGACATTCTCAAATCCATATTATCTAGGAAAAGGATTATATGTAGTCTCATTTATTGAAAATAGTAAGAATAAAGTAGATGTCTTAATAAATGAAATTAATAAGATATTTATGGATATTACATTCAAGGCTATTGAATCATCAATCAGTTTCAAAAACATCATAGTAAGAACTCCAGATGATATAGATTCTGTTGAAAGATTCATAAACCTAATCGAATTTGTGAACAACAATGAAGATAAGTTGAGTTCATATCACGATTATAGAGATTTATATGTTAATGATGATTTCATTATTGAATCAGAAATCCACGATATTATTACAGACGCTTTAGCGAATGATAAGTTTGAAGTTTTCTATCAACCTATATATTCTATTCAAAGAGATAAAATAGAATCAGTAGAAGCTCTTTTAAGATTAAAGACCGATAAATATGGATACATCAATCCACAGTTAATCGTAAGCGCCGCAGAAAACAACGGCACCATCAATGAAATAGGATTAATAGTTCTTGAAAAAGCTTGTGCGTTTATGGAATCAAAAGAATTTTCAGATAATGGCTTATCATATATGGAAGTGAACCTTTCTTTTAATCAATTACTTAATCCTTTCCTTCCAAAATCAATTATTGAAATAACTACTAAACATCATATATCTCCTAAACAAATCATCTTTGAAATCACTGAATCAAGAAATGCATTCAATTTATCTATAATCACTAAAAATATAAGTGAGCTTGTTAATATGGGGTTTGTATTATCTTTAGATGATTATGGAACAGGATATTCAAATATTAAACGAATGATGGATATTCCATTCTCAATAATTAAAATTGATAAATCCTTCGTTGATTCTATCGGAGATGAAAAGATGGAAAAGATTGTGTTTGATACGATAAAACTATTTAAATCTATCGGTTATGAAATAGTCGTTGAAGGTGTAGAAACAGAAAAAGAATATAACATATTCAAAGAATTAAATTGTGAATATATACAAGGATTTTATTTTTCTAGACCTATTAGCGATAAAGATTTAGTTGAATTTATTAAGACTAGAAATGCATAAGTTTGATATTTTTATTGTTTTGTAATATTATGTATATACTAGGAGGATCTTACTATGGATAAAAGAACAGTAGTAGCGATATGTTATGATTTTGATAAAACTTTAGCTGTTAACGATATGCAGTCTTTTGCGTTTATCCCAAACTTAAACATGGGAGAAGCGGAGTTTTGGAAGGAGTGCGAACAATTTAGCAAGACCCATGGAACGGATTCTACATTAAGCTATTTGAAGGTTATGATTGATGAAGCGAAAGCTCATGGAATCAAGTTAACTAAAGAATATCTAAACCATTGTGGGAAAGGTATGAAATTCTTTGAAGGAGTTACCACTTGGTTTAAGAGAGTAAATGAATTCGCAAGCGACCACAATATCAACTTAGAACACTATATTATTTCTAGTGGCAATAAAGAAATATTAGAAGGGTCTCCTATATACGATGAATTTAAACAGGTATATGGATGTGAATTCTTATATGATGATGAAGGTGTAGCGTATTGGCCTAAAACAATAGTTAACTATACTTTAAAGACACAATATCTATTTAGAATCTGTAAGGGAACAACTGATTTAACTAATGATGAACAAGTTAACCAGAGAATAGAAAAGAAACATGTTGAATTTAGAAATATGATATATATTGGTGATGGAATCACCGATATTCCTTGTATGACATTAGTTAAAGAAAAAGGCGGAACCGCAATTAGCGTATATCCAAAAGGAAAAAAGGATAAAGCACTACAATTATTGCAGGATAACAGAGTTAATTATGCGGTAAAAAGCGATTTTAAATCAGGCTCTGAACTTGAGAATCTTATTAAAATTATTTTAGAGTCTATTGAACTTCAAGAAAAGTTAAGAGATATGCAGGAATAAGTGATAGAATATATTGGGCCGGGATCGTATAACTGGTTAGTACAGGTGTCTCGTAAACACCAAATATGGGTTCAAGTCCCGTTTCTGGCACACTTATTAAAACTGAAAAATATTTAAAAGGACTGTTTGAAATTACGACAAACAGTCCTTTTATCTAGCATATTAATTCAGTAAGATTTTACTTTACAATAACAAATTATTGTTGTAATATAATGGTGGATGGGGCGACTTGGAAGTGTCTAACTATCTTTTTTTATTGCTTTTAAGAATAATAGAGATAGCGTTTGATATTATAGATAATACTAGATTTAATATAACTAGATATTTATATATCATAAGCAACCCCCTTATATGACTATCTAATGATAATTCAATAAGATATTTATATATTTAGGTCGCCCCTCCTATTAGTGAAAAATCAAAAGATAATCACTAATTTTGCAGATTGTAAACAATCTACATTTATATGATAGTTCTATTCATGTGAGTATTCAAGTATTTTTTATAGATACATTATCTTTATTTTTGACATCATTATTTTTATATGTTATACTTATTCCCTTATTTAAGGGAAGAGGTATTTTTTATGTTTAAAAAGATATTAAAAGAAATTAATAAATACAACAAAATTATTATATTAAGACATAAGAATCCTGACTATGATGCATATGGATCACAACTAGGACTATATTACGCATTAAAGAATGCTTTTCCTAAAAAAGAAATATATGTTTCAGGTGATGAAAATTCTAATAATCTATTTGAAAAGAAGATGGACGTGTTAAGTTCTACAGATTATTTACACTCATTAGTAATAGTTGTTGATACATCTTGTAAAGCACTGATGTATGATGAGAATTATTTACTTGCGGATATGGTATGCGTTTTAGATCACCATGAAAATGATCCTGATGTTGGAGATTTAGTTGTGATTAAGAGCGAATATTCTAGTGCTGCAGAACTAGTTACTGAATTCTTATACGAAAATAAAATAAAGATTACTAAAGAATCTGCGGATTGTCTATATCTTGGAATAGTTGGTGATTCTAATAGATTTTTATATAAAGGAACTACATCAAATACATTTAAAATGTGCGAATTGTTGATAGATGCGGGAGCTGATATCATAAATATCTATAAAATTATGCAGAAAGATGAAAAGAAGGAAGAAAAGTATTTTAGAGGATATATTTTATCTTCATTTAAAGTGAATGGAAGGGTAGCGTATAACTATGTTACAAAAGAAACTAGAGATAAATACCATGTATCATATAGCTTTTCATCAAGAGGATGCGTTGGATTATTATCAAATATAGAAGGAGTTGATGCGTTTATTAACTTTACTGTTGCTGATGATAATGAAACAGTGTATGTTGAATTTAGAAGTAAAGAAATTCCTATATTAAATGTTGCGAAAAAATATGATGGTGGTGGACATCAGTTAGCGTGTGGATGTAGAATAAAAGTTGGAGATGATTATTTAAAAATCATCAAAGATGTAAATGAGGAGCTAGATAGATATGAACATTTATAAACAAATTTATAATGAAATAAAAAAGAATGACAAAATTTTAATTACCACTCATATTAGAGCGGATGGAGATTGTGTAGGAAGCGCAATTGGATTAAGAGAGATAATTAAATCAACTTTTCCAAATAAAAGTGTTAAAGCTCTTCATGAAAACGTATCTTACCTAGATTTTTTAGGAAAAAGCGATACTGCAGAAGATAGCGAGTTTTTAGATTCTTTAGTTATCTCTGTAGATAATGCGTCTAAAAGCAGAGCTAATGATACTAGATTAAATAACGCAACAAGAATTATAAAAATTGATCATCATCCAAATTTAGAACCTTTTGGATATATAAATTTTGTTGAAGAAGAAAAATGCGCTTGTGCAGAAATGATTTTTGATTTTTTCTTAAACTTCCCTAAAGCAACAATATCGAAACTTGGAATTGAAGCCTTATTTACTGGTATAGTAACCGATTCTGGAAGATTTAAATATTCTGGAGTTACTGGTGATACTATGAAAAAGGTTGGGATGATGTATGATTGTGGGCTCGATGCGCAAACAATATTAAATAAATTAGATGAATCATCTTTTGAAGAAGTAAGATTTAAAGGATATGTTGAACAAAACATTAAATCTACACCTAATGGAGTTCTTTATATAAAGATAACTCCTGAAGTAAGAGAAGAATACGATGTAGAATATGATGAAGCATCTAATATGGTTAATTGTCTAGGCAACATCAAAGATCATCCGATTTGGATTTTAATTAATGAATACAAAAAAGATGAAATTAGATGTAGAGTTAGATCTATAGGTATCGCAATTAATGAAATAGCTAATAAATTTGGGGGCGGTGGTCACGCAAACGCTAGTGGAATCGTTGTAAAAGACTATGATACGGTAGACCAAATTTTAGCTGCTTATGACGAATTATTAAAAAAATAAAAAAATTTTTTCTAATTTTTGGCACTTCTTGAGTATGTATTATGTGAGGGGTGAAAAAATGAAAAGAAAATTTTTATTGGCATTAGCCACAATCGCATTAACATTCTCTTTTATTTTCGTTCAAAATTTTAGAGAAACTAAAGCAGACACTGTCATCCAACTATCTTACGCTGGTGGAATGAACTTACTAGATCCTACTAACTTGGTTGGAGACCAGACTCGCTATTCAACACCAAACAATATTTATCTCCCTGATACGACAAAGCCTCTTTATTTCCAGGTATACTTTAACTGGGCAAGACCAATTGAACCAGATGTTGTAGCTGTGGAGTTTTTTGATATCGATATGGTTTCTATAGGAGTAAGTTTTGGAAATGATGGTGAACTTCAAAATGATAGCTCAGGCACTATTTGCGGAACTATCATGGTAGATGATATTCCATCTAACGCTTTTTCGTTTAAGGTTTTATATATCGCTGACTTTGAAGATGACTTCTTAGAAAATGAAGGAAGAATTATGATTTTCTCAGGGGATGATATAGCTGATGAATTTGAAGAGTTCTATCCTCATACTGGAGTATTTGATTTATCTAAGAATGAATGTCCTATAATTGAAGTCTCATATGACGCTCCATTAACGAAAGAGGAAATCGTTGAGATGGTATATTGTTCAGATGGTTATCTTGGAGACTTAAAGAGAAGCCTAGTTGTAGAAGCTGGTACATATCTAACAAATAAGAATATAACTGGTAAATATAGAGTTGAATGTTCTGTTTCTGATGGACAAAATACTACAACAGGTCATTTCTTTATTAAAGTTGTTGATAGGGATTTTCCAACAATAACAGGTCCTGATAAACTCTATTTTTCGATTGGTGAAACAGTAACCGACCAGATGATAAAGAATCAATATGAGACATATGATGGATATGATACGATGCAGCCACAGGCAATAACTATAGTAGGAAGCTATCCATCAAGTGTAACTCAGCCTACTGTAACTCCTTTAACATTAAGATTAGAGGATTCATCAGGAAATAGGACAGATAAGGATATCACCATCTATTATAGAGATACGGACGCTCCTACAATAACTGCGCCAGAAACTGTAACTATGAGCTATCAACTAAGAACTAAGATTAGTGATATTATAAAGAACCACGTGTCTGTTCAAGATACTATAGACCAAGCTCCAGT
>OCVV012846687.1_pt1 | contig 18894 bp, 12 predicted proteins | sample 1539721 | NCBI WGS metagenome assembly OCVV01 (sample SAMN02144230, study PRJEB22623) | gut metagenome | biome: sheep rumen | host: Ovis aries | place: New Zealand | reverse complement strand
CCCTTGCCTGCCACCAGAATCACATCGCCTTTCTGCGCCAACATACAAGCCGTCTGGATAGCCGCCTCGCGGTCCTCGATAACCAACGTACTCCTGAGTTCCTCTTCCGTCAAACCTGCTTTCATATCATTCAGGATATCTGCCGGCTCTTCGTCACGCGGGTTATCGCTCGTCAAAATCAACTGCTCGCTTCCCCTCTTTGCAATCTGCGCCATCATCGGTCGTTTACCCTTGTCCCGGTTCCCGCCGCAACCGACCACGGTAATCAGTTTCCTTGGTCCTTGGTCCTTTGTCACTTTGTCACTTCCAATGATCTCCCGAATGGTCTGAATCACATTATCTACCGCGTCCGGCGTGTGGGCATAATCGACAATCGCCGTCCAGCCTTTCGGGCTTCTGATTGTCTCAAACCGACCGTTAACCGGCTTCAAGGTACTCAGCACACGCAGCACCTCCAGTTCTTCAAATCCCAGACACAGCGCCGCGCCGTAGATACACAGCAGATTGCTGACATTGAAGCGCCCTACCAGCGGCACGAAAACCTCTTTGCCGTTGATATTCAGCATCATACCCTCAAATCCTTCCTCTAAAATCTGTGCCTTATAGTCCGCCAGCGAGCGGGTGGAGTAGGTCTTCACTTCCGCCTTGCAGTTCTGCGTCATCACCAACCCGTTCTTGTCATCCTTGTTCGTCACCGCAAAAGCCCCCTTCTTCAGTCCGTCAAAAAGCCTTTTCTTTGTATCCCGGTAGTTGTCAAAAGTCTTATGGTAGTCAATATGATCCCTCGTCAGGTTGGTAAACAGTGCCCCGTCGAAATCCAGACCCGCTATTCGTTCTTGTGCGATGGCGTGTGAGCTTACCTCCATAAACGCGTACTCGCAACCGGCATCCACCATCCGTCTCAGCAATCCGTTCAGCTCAATCGCGTCCGGCGTCGTGTGCGTCGCAGGCACAGCCTCGTCTTCGATATAATTGACCACGGTGGACAGCAGTCCAGCCTTATGTCCTAAAGCCCGAACGAGTTTGTACAGCAAGGTCGCGATAGTCGTCTTGCCGTTCGTACCCGTCACGCCGACCAGCGTCAAGGCCTTACTCGGCTCGCCAAACCACTTGCTCGCCAGCAATCCCAACGCCTTATCTGTATTCTCAACAAGGATATAAGTGGGCTTTTCTCCCTCCCCCTTCATGGGGGAGGTCAGGTGGGGGCTTATATACTCTCTTTTGGAAAGCACCACCGCCGCTGCCCCTTTTTCGACACAACCATCAATGAACGTGTGGCCATCTACTGCTGTGCCGATCTGGGCAACGAATAAGTCACCTTCTCCGATCTTACGGCTGTCAAAATGCAGACCCTTGATCTCTTTGTTCGTCTCGCCGATCACCTCTATCGGCTCGATAACTTTTAATAATTCGCTGAGTATCATCTCTTTACTAATTTGCGTTCTCCATCCTTCCATACATAGCATCCCGTGTACGCCATCGTCTTCTCTGCAATCACTCGCACCGTACTGCCGCAGTCCATTCCCGCGTCGTACGGGTACTGCGGATCCTCGATCATGCAGATACACGTGTACTGCGGATTCTCCTCCGGGAAGTACCCCACAAAAGTCATCCTATGGTGTTTGCCCGAGTAGCCGTGACCGCGCATAAACAGCTGTGCCGTACCCGTCTTGCCGGCGATATTCACGAGCTTAGACTGCGCTTTTTTGCTCCATAACTTCGCCGCTGCGGTACCCAGGTGGTCGTCCCAAACAACGTCATGCAGCGCTCCTTGTATATCCCGTAACGTGCCCTTTCCGCAGATAGAAGACTTCACTGCCTCCGGCCTGAAACTCTCCTCCACTTCGCCGTTCTGCTGCACCGCGGTCACTAACATCGGCCGCATCATCCGTCCGTCGTTGGCAATCGCGTTATAGAACATCAGAAGCTGCATCGGACTCAACTCTACCGAGTACCCGTAACTCATCTTACTCAGCGTCACTGTGTCTTTCGGCACCTCGATACGCGCCTTATCAGCCCCCGGAATCTCGCAATAAACGCTGTCCAGCAGTCCCATCTTCTCAATCCGCCTCACGAACTTTCGCGCCGAGCCTTCATAACTCCTCGTGATCAACTTTGCCAGCGCGATATTCGAAGACACCGCCAAAGCGCTCCTCACCGTCAGAATCGTGTCCATCGGGTGGGCGTCAGTATGCGTCACTGAGAAATATTTCCACGGCGTCCGACTAACCGCCACCGTGTCGTCTATATCAATCTTCCCGTCGTCCAGCGCCGCCATCAGAGCAATCGTCTTGAACGTTGAACCCGGTTCTACACGTTGTACGGCGTGGTTCTGCGCCTCATAATACTTGCCGTCCTCCTCAGACCTGTCCAGATTGGCTATCGCGCGGATGTACCCGGTCTGCGTCTCCATCAGTATGGCGCAACCCCACTTGGCATTTCGTTCCGCCGTCTTCGCCAGCAACGCGTTCTCCACGATATCCTGCAGATTGGCATCAATCGTAGTCACAATATCCAGACCGTCCTGAGCCTCTTCTACCGTCACGGACTCATTCCGGCCGCCGATACGCTGAATACTGCTCATGCCGTCAACGCCCCTCAACTCTTTGTCAAAACCCTTCTCCAGACCCGAGTTACCACTTCCGCCTTCGCCGTAGATACCGCCTATCGTACGGCTTGCCAACAATCCGTAAGGTTTGATTCTTCTATGCTGGTCCTCAAAGAAAATACCGCTTTTATACTTGCCTTTTTTTATGAGCTTGTTCTGCTCCAAAGCCTGCCGCTGCAGATAATTGATGCGGTTCTCGCAAACCCGCAAGCGTTTCTCTCCACGCCGGTAAGCCCCTACGATCTTTGTTTTGTACTCCGCCTGACTCTTATCCCCGATAATCGTTGCCAGATCCAGAGCCAGCGTGTCGATATGTTTGTTGAACAACTCTCCCTTTTTCTCGTGCAACGCGGGCACGCGTGTATCCATATATATATAATATTGCGGCATACTGCTCGCCAGTAATCGTCCGTTGCAATCTAAGATATTTCCCCGTGTCGCAGGTATTGGCCTGTTCGTCGGTACTTGTTTCTCTGCCACCTTCAACCACTCGTCTCTCTCCACCGCCTGGATATACACGATTTTCGCGAGCACAGCTACAAAACCCAAAGCGATCACGATGAATATCATCGCGAACCTCCATACCGTATTTCTCTGCTCGTCACTCATTATTTAATCTTTACCGGCGGTACCCGGTTTTCCTGCAACTCACTCCCATTTACCTTCAGCACCTCTATCACCTGGCTCTGCCTGGTGCTATTCGTCAACTGCGCGCTAATCGTCATGTACCGGAACTTGGCGTCCAGCATCTCCTTCTTCGTGTCCGTCAACCGGTGTTGTTGTTTGGCAGACTGATAACCCGTCAGAATATACAAAAAGACCAGACCCACAATCAACCCTATCAGCGGGTATTGTTCTCTGATCTTCTGGCTCCGCAGCATATCGCCGTTCAACCAACTCTGTATGTCATGTACATCTGCCATCTTCTTATTTTTTCTCCACCACCCGCAACTTCGCACTCCGGCTACGAGGGTTCCGTTCTACTTCATCGTTACTGGCTACACGGCCCTTTTCGATAACATCAAACGGAGTAATCGCGTTTCCGTAAAAATCCTTTTCTATCGTCCCTTCCAGGTTTCCGCTTCTAAAGAAATTCTTCACCAGCCGATCCTCTAACGAGTGGTACGTCAGGATGGCTATCCGTCCTCCGGGCTTCACTAAATCCCGTGCTGCCACCAGCATCTCTCGCAGCGCTCCCATCTCATCGTTCACCTCTATCCTTAGCGCCTGAAACAACCTCGCCAGATCCTTCTTATACTGCGCCGGTACTTCTATCTCAGCTCCCCTCCTTTCAGGGAGGGGGTGGGGGTAGGCTACCTCTATCAGCTCCTCTGTCCTTAAAATCGGCTTCTGAGAACGGGCCTTGCATATATTCCTTGCGATGCCCCTCCCGTTCTTCATCTCGCCGTATAGCCAGAAAATCTTTGCTAACTCCTCCTCACTGTACCCGTTTACTATATCCGCCGCCGTGCGTTTCGCCGTCTGGTTCATCCGCATGTCTAACGGCGCGCTGAAACGAAAACTGAACCCTCGCTCCGGACAATCGAAATGGTGAAAACTAACTCCTAAATCTGCCAGCAACCCGTCAATCTCCTTCACCCCGTAATAATCCATCCAGTTCCGCAAGTACCTGAAATTCGAATGCACAAACGTCCATCTCGGATTATCTATGAATGCCGCTTCTCCGTCTTCCTTCGCATTTTCATATGCCTCTATATCCTGATCAAATGAGTATAGATGTCCCTTGTTAACATCGTCCATTGTGCCGGATGGTATCCGGTCTCCCTTCCCTTCAGGGAGGGGCTGGGGGTAGGCTAATTTTTTCAAAATCGCCCTGCTATGTCCTCCGCCGCCGAAAGTGACATCCACATACACCCCGTTCGGCTTGATCGCCAAACCCTCTATCGTCTCTTTCAGCATCGCCGGTATGTGGTATATCTCTTCCATCTTCTCTATTTATTATTTATTTATTTTTATTCTTTTTTTTGGGGGGGGCTGTTTATAGCCTTTTCTTTGTTCTCCTTTTATTGCCTGTTTACGTTCTTTTTATTCATCCAAAGCGCGTGATTAGCGCGTTATTTCCACGTTATTTCCGCGTTATTACTGCGTCGTTCGTATAACGTCACTACGCTGTCGGTTCAATCGCGGTCTTCGGATTTCTTCATCTTTGCCCGCAGTCTTGCCGCCAATTCGGTCTGACTCAGACGTTTCTCTGCGAATTTCTCCGGTGCCCACAACGCAAAGCGGTTCAGCATGCCGACAAACAGCACATCCTGCTGCGCACCGATGGTCTCCAGGTTCTTCTTTTGCAGCAAAATACGTCCCTGACCGTCCATCTCCATGTATTCCGCATCGGCCATGAACTGCATCAGAATCAGCTGATCCTCCGGATCCCACTCATCCAACGCCTGGCGCAACTGCTCCACCTTCTCGTTCCAAACCTCCTCCGGATAGAACATCAGACACTCGTTATCCGTGTCTCTCCGCATCACAATGCGCTTGGATTCCGAATCCGCCAAAATACGACGATAAATCGCCGGAACAAATATACGTCCCTTCTCGTCCAACCGTCCTTCTATATTTCCAACAAAAGTCTGCATATGCGTTTGTATTCTGATTTCGGGCACAAAGTTACAACTTTTTTTTGATATACACCACATTTCCCCACGAAAAAATTTTTCAATTGTTTTTTCAACACATTTTAAACATTTTTAACCATGCTATATTGCTCTTAAAATCAGTATTTTATGCGTGTTATTAACATTTTAAGCAAAAGTGGGGCAAAATGGGTAAAATAATTTCACTCTGCTCCAATATACCCATTATACCTCCCCTTCATCGCTCATTTCAACCTCATGACTACAAAAAAAATGAGCTCGGTTGCCCGAACTCATTCTTGTCTATTACCAGATAATAATCTCGTCTATTACAGGAAGATAATCTTGATCCACGGACTCTTGCGACCCATCTTGTCTTCCGGCATGTATTTGATCATGTACATTGCGCCGCGGCGGAACTCATCGCCCTCTAAAGGAATGATATTATTCGTTGCCGAAACAGGAATACTCTTCACCAACTCTCCCTCTGGCGAATAGATATTTACATGACCCGAAACAAGCGACTGCGGTAAGTAGATCACATGTCTTGCCGGGTCGTAGTTAATGGAGTCATACGCGTACGTAAGATGCTTGGAATCAACGGCTTCGCCTGCCGGAGTAAAGATCATCGTCGGCTGACTCAGGTCACTCAGATGCTCGCTACAACCCTTTTCCTCCGAGCATTGCAGACGTACATAATACGTAGTGTTCGGAATTAAGTCATATGCATAGAAGACCGTATAATCTTCCGCTTGATCACCGTCCATGGCAGGAATCGTCTTTTCGCGACCCTTATAGGTATAGATGGTCTTTTTGTTGAACGTCGCCTGAAAAGCATCCAAGCAGACGCCTTCGCCTCCGAGAGACGTGTAATCCATTTCTATACGGCGATAACCCTTTGCCACGCTCAAAGCCTTTGAATAGGTGTATTTCTTCGTATTCTTGGATACGTGAATCACGTCCAACGTATCGGCACCGGCATCCGAGGTCCCGATCAGGGTTATAAAGCCGACTTCGCTATCCGTAGTGGCAGGAGCACTGAGCCAGAAACTGACATTCGTAATCGGGAGTTGGTAGATAGGCGACATTATCACCTCGTTATTCTCCTTGAACCACATAGACTCCGAGCCGTCAATCTTCGCCTTGGAGGTAGTGCGGTAGAAAGAGGTGTACCAACCGCTTTCCCAAACCGTAGCCTCGTCGTCAAAGCCCTCGAAACTTTCGGTGAGCGTCTCCTGACCATCCTCCATGTGATAGAGCGTAACGAAATACTGCTCGGCGTCTTCTTCCGGTCTCCAACGAACCTTAAAGGATGTCGGAGTGACCTCTTCGATGGTTGTCAGCGCTGGAGTGCTGATTAGCACCGGACGCTCACTTGTAGCACGCACAGCATACGAACCGGCTTTGGCGCCTTGACGGACAGAAATGGTTCCGCGTTGCGCATCGCACACCTGTTTGCGTGGGGCATAGCGGACATATACCAGCTGGTCCAGGATGGAGTCTACAGAAGGTCTTACCGTCACCGAAGAACGCCAGTTGGCACTATCGGTGGAGATGTTAAATCCACTTCCCGAGATAGCAATCGTTACATCTTCATTCGGGTCCAGGTGGTCACCCGCAATTTTCAGTAACGATGCCGGCGTATAGGATTTCTTCGTATCGGGGTTATAGGTGCTCTCTATCAGAGGCAACTCCGTAGGGATAAACATAAATCCGTTCGATTTGAAAGTGAAGACGATGTTTTGTCCTTCTTTGACGATGCCCGTGATAGGTTGCTCTAACATCTCTCCGCTATGCAGCATCGGGGTGAAACTGGTCACATTGAGCGATCCTGGGAATGGGTCGCTTTGTGCGGAATAACCCTTCACACCTCCGGCTTCCTCAATGTCGTAACGCAGCGGATAACTGTTATTCGGCTCGTTCTGACCCCATATGGCAGAATTATAAGTGATATGGAAAATCAGCATGCCCGTTCCCGGAAGACTGGTGGAGTGCCTGTCCCAACCTAAATTCTGGCGGTTCTCCAACAGCCAGTATTCGTTCGGGTTGGCATTTCCCCAACTTAAGTTGTGATCCGTTTTGGCTATTAGATACGATTGACCGGTTGTAACTAATGGCTCCAGAGTATAAGTGCCGGCGTCTTTTAACTGAACAGGTTTGATCCAGCCTAACTGGAAACGCTCGCCGGCGGTATAGGATGGGGGAGTCTTGCCGGAGCCGTTGTAACTACCCGAACACATGATATCCCATGAACCGACTGTGTATGTCTGTGAATTATCTGTGTCGTAGTAATCCGGTAGACCTAATACGTGGCCGAATTCGTGACAGAAAGTACCGATTCCGCACATCGCATTTCCAGCAGAACCGCGCAACTCTGACGTACATGCGTAGTCATAAATCAATTTGTTCTGTACGCGGTCACCCGTGGTAACGATACTGCGGTGCGGCCAGATGGTCTGCGAACTTGCACCCTCTGCCTCGTTATGACCCGCATAATAAACGAACACATTATCCAGACGACCATCGTTATCCGTGTCGTATTGGGTCAGATCTACACCTTGGTTCGCTACCAGGTTACATGCCTCTACAATCATCTGGCTGGTGTGGCTGTCGTAGTACGGGTATTTCTGAGACAGGGTTACCGGACCGTAGCAGTCAAACTGCGGCGAGAAGATACTATCCGAGCACGCAATAAAATAATCGCGCGCGGAACCTACGCCGTTATTCTTGCTATAACCGGACTCCGTCAGCATGGCTTGGAAATCAGCCAGCGTGTAGCTGAATTTCAAATCCGCGAAGTTAACAAGGATCACCAAACTCTTCGGCGAACCGGTTAACGGATACGAACCCGCTATCGTCGCCTGTTGCGTCGCACGGCGAATATGTCGCGCTTGCTCCGAAGGCTCTACTACGGACGCATCCTCTACCATCATCCCTTTCTTGTCCATGCGGAGTGGGGTACCGTCCAAAGTGGTATAATAGTGATGAAACTCATCGCCTACCATCTTTACAGTAATCGTTGTCCCGTCGCCCTGCCTAATCGATATCGGTTCCGGCGATGCTACTACTGCATAAACGCTCGCGCTGCATACCAACGCTGCCATCATACTGAATAAATATCTTCTCATATATGCACAATTTTCCAATTTAGGCCGCAAAGGTACAAAAAAAATCCCACATACGCAAGAGTATGCAGGATTTTTTTTGAAAAAACTAATCTAAAAGATTACTTTTTGATCAACATATCGGTAACAACTTTGCGACCTAATCTGATCTCAGGAATCTCTTTGTTGTGTTTTAGTTTATACGGCTCGTTCAGTGCAGGAGCGTTATTTACCGGATTGCCATAAGCATACTTCTCAGTGATGATGCTCAGGTCATACGGTTTTGTTACGCCTTCTTCGGTGTAAGCCAAACCAAAGTAGTGATTTTCATCCAGATTGTTGAACCAATCGATAGTTGCGGTGTACGAGAATGCCTCTGCCTCAGCATCCCATACAAGTTCCATGTCTTTTACAAGAGCACGTACCAATCCGTAGTCAATCTCCCACTCCGGCTCTTCAGCGGTGTAGTCAGCAACGAAGATGATAGCGCTCTTTTGATCGATTGCCTCAGGGAATAAATCCCACTTGATGTTCTCTCCTTTACCACCAGCCAAAAGTTCAGTGATGTAGGAATCCATGTACTCGCAGTATTTGTCTCTGTCCATCTTACCTGCCTGACCAACGTTTCTACGAGCGTTTCCATTCAGATCTTTGAACGCGAAAGTACCCCAACCAAAAGGAGTACCGTTGTATTCGCCAGCGTTCTCATCATTAATAGTGTAGAAAGGAACAATAGAATAGAGCAACAGACCTGCGCCTTGGAAACCACTACCACTTACGTAGGTCAGGTCTCCATCCCATGCCAGTACCGGCCAGAAAGCAAGCTGGCAGTTGAACGCACCTCCAGCCCACTGCAGATTGATGATCGTATCGGTTCCTGCGATCACGCTATCCGGTTTAGTACCGAAAACACCGTAATCTTCAATCTCGTAAGCGCCGTAAACGGTCTTAACGATTACTTTGCAGGCAGCAGATAACTCACCCAACTTAGCGGTGATAGTAGCCTCGCCCGGAGCAACAGCGGTAACGGTACCGTTTGCTACAGTTGCTACCTCTGCGTTGCTGCTTGACCAAGTACATGCAGGAGCCTCCAATGTAGTCGGTTCATAGAGCAGGTTCAACTTGTAAGTCTCACCTGCTGCGAGAGTAATCTCACTTTGTTTGATGGAAATCTTGGTATACTCACTACCACCATCTTTGTCTTTGTCCTTGCAGCCTACCAATACCATTGCCAGTGCTGCCAATACAACTAAATACTTTTTCATAATTGTACTTTTTTAGTTAATAAAGTTAGTTATAATTCAATAGACATTTTGTCTAAATTAATTATTTTTTGTCTTGCGTTAAAACCGTGGTCGCCAGAGCCGGGTTGTAACGTGTCTCTGTGGTCGGGATTTCGCATTGGTACATGATGTATTCCGCTCCCTCAACCGATACGTTTTGTTCGCCACGATCCAAGTGGTTTGTTCCTAAGGTTACCGTTTTGGTCAGACGACGCAAGGTCTGCAGACCATAACCTTCACCCCACATCTCTACACGCCAGTTATAGGCAATTGCCTTTTTGAGTGCGTCTCCGGAAAGCGTACCGAGCCAAGCGTTATATTCTGCATCTTTTCCGTCCAATACACGCTCATCACAAAGTGCCTGTAAATGGCTCTTTGCAGCTGCCTCGTCGCCGTTCTGATAGGCTGCTTCTGCGGCAATCAGATATGCTACTTCGACACGCATAAAGACATTGTCGCACAACCAGTTACGATCCACTTTGTCAAGTTTTGTCTCGTCTTTTGTGGTCGGGTTGTAGAATTTGCGACCGGGAGCATAAGGTGCTTTCTCTTTCTCTCCAGGCTTGTTAAACCAGCCCACGCGGGCATCCCAACCGGTAGCAACAATTTCGTCGTATAATTTACTGTCAATTGCCTTGGTATCACCTGCAGCCGCATAACTATAACTATGGATATCTACTTGTCCAAAGAAAGAAGCGAGTGCGGTAGTAGTTTCAACCGTTACATCCTGACCCCACAACCAGTTTTTGGCGTTTACATCCGAGAAGCCGGTAGTCAGTAACTCTTCTTTGGACAGGATGGGGTATTTGCCGATAACGGCTTCTGCCTGCTCTTGCGCAATCTGATATGCATTTTTGCCGCCGGCTATAGTGATCTCTGAATGACCATGGTTCAGCATGGCGTAAGCCAGCATGATACGGGCTACATCTGCGGTAACCTCCAGTTTCGAACTACGTTGGTTAAGCGCGCCGTAGTAATCCAATACATCAATCGCAGTGGAGAGATCCTCATATACACGCTCATAGACTTCGGATACAGTAGAAAGAGGTGCTCCGAGAGTGTCCAAGTCCAACTCGGTATATACCGGCAGGGCTTTCTCAACGTCCATCGGCTCATCCAATGCATCCATCGGATCGCAGTAGTAATTCAGGAGACTTGCGTATGCCCATCCACGGATAGCTAACAGCTGACCATAGTAGTAGCCTTGCAGTTTGATGGTCTCCAGAGGGTCTTCTCCGGAAGTAATCGTATTCAAAATCTCTGCGCTATTTTGCTCTACGGCCAATGTGCCGAGGTTTGCCAGATTGATAATGTCATAGTAGAACGACCAGAGATATCCCTGTGCATAAGAGTAGAAATAACCGCGCTCGTACATCTCAAACCATCCGTAACTGCTACTGGCCATCGCCATATCGCCGCTCTGGATATCACCGTACATGTCTATCGAGCGTAGACCAAATGCGTCATGCGCACCTCCGTACTCATAGAGTTTGGAGTAGATACCGAGAATAGATCCTTTCAGGTTATCCGGAAGTTTGGCGAACTGATCCTCAAGGAGTACACCGCCCTCGGGGTATTGGGTTAAGAAACTGTCACCACAGGAGGTGAGACCCAAACCCAACACAATTGTTGCAAATAAATATTGTATCTTTTTCATAATTGTAATCTCCTATGGTTTAGAATTGAACTTTAACACCGGCCATTACGGTGGACAGCGGGCTATAGTCACTATAGCCGTTCGAACCGTCACCGGACATCATCGGGTTGTAACCCTTACGTGCCGTTGCGATTGCCAGGTTATCAGCCGCTACCCAAATCTGCAGGGTGTTCAGTTTGATCTTCTCAATCCATTTCTTCGGGAACTTGTAACCGAGGTTGATGTTGTTCAGACTCAGGTACGAGTTGCTCGTCAGGAAACGGTCTCCGGTGTTAGCATATTGGTCAGCACCGTTGCTCAAACGCGGAGCGAGAGTCATCTTGTTATCGTCGGTAACTACGGTACCCGGGGTCCATGCATTACGGATGTCTTTGTGCCAGTTTTGTTTACCGATCTTGTCGCTATGCATCAACGAAGCATACATGTTATCGTATCCATAACCGCCGATACGGTAGCTGCAACTGATGCTCAGGGTTACACCATATGCCTCGAAATCAATACCAAAACCACCATCGAGATCCGGCATGGCGCTCTTGCCTACGTAATCTGATCCGGCGTAGTTGTAATCCGTACCGGTGACGGTAGTCTTCTCAATCTTTGCATCCGGGTGTTTGAGACGGTATTCATAAACCGAACTGATGTAGTTATCACCGGTGTTGTCGAGTTCCGCATTGGTTTTGCCGAACTTACCGCCATTCGTAGCGTCATAGTAAGCGGTGTATGTAGCTTCACCATTTTCGTTGATGCCTTCGTAATGAACTAAATACCAATCATATACGGAGTGTCCGGCAGACATACCACCATTCATGATCATACGTTTTGGCGTACCATCTTCATTGTAGCCGTCAATAGGCATCTGAAGCATCTTATTACGATAGTAACCACCGTTCAAACGGATATCCAACTTGATATTACGCATATCGAGCGCATGTGCCTTAAGGTCGAACTCAATACCCTGGTTCTCCATCGCCGCATCATTGACGTAATATCCGCTATAACCCAGAGACGGAGCTACACGGCGGAGGAAGAGCATGTTATCGGTCTTTTTGTAGAAATAGTCAAACTCTACATCCAAATACTTGCTGAGGCTGAACTCCAGACCGAGGTCAATCGTGCTGGTGCGCTCCCAGGTCAACTCCGGATTACCTTTGTATGCCCAAACATAACCTTTGTTGCCGTCCACGTTCTCTACGCTATATTGGTCGGAGAACATCATATCACCGATATCCTGGTTACCCAGCACACCCCAAGAGAGACGGAGTTTACCGTTCTTGATCCAGTCTGCTACGGTGGTACCCTCATAGAAATGCTCGTTAGTGAAGTTCCATGCAGCACCTACGGAACCGAAATGACCCCAACGGTGACCCTTCGCGAACTTGGAAGAACCGTCGGCGCGGTAGTTGGCGGTAATCAAATAGCGGTTGTCGTACTCGTAGGTAGCGGTAGCCAGAGCGGACTCCAGAGTGCTCGTACGAGCGTAACCTTCTACGCCGTCCATGCTAACACCATTACTTAACTCATTCGCGTTGTCCTCTACAATGTTCTTTTTGTAACCATATTGGTAATTGTAGGTGAAGTAGGTGATCTCGTGACCTGCCATTACACGAATAGTGTGCTCGTTGAAGGACTTGTTGTACTCCAACAACTGGTTGCTGGTGAAGGCCAAATAATTGTACTGCGCATTCGCTACACGACCTACTCCGGCTGCATCGCCGTAGTATTTGTTGGTCAAACTGTTGATGCGGTTGTTCATATATTGTACACCTGCATTGAGGGTGAATTTCAGACCTTCGTAGAGTTTAAACTCCAGGAATGCGTTAGCTACCGTCTGGTGGCGAACCGTCTTTTGCTTGTCCCACTCCAATGCACCGGCAGGGTTGATACCGAACGAATAGGGACGACCACCTGTCTGACCGATGTTTTCATCACCGTTATCACCGTAGTCGTACATCTTACCACCGGTCTTCGGGTCGGTCATGATAGCACCCGTAACAGGATCATGTACATAAACCGGGTAAATCGGCGGAATCTGGTTAACAAACAAGAATCCGTTGTTCGCAGCTGCATCGTCCTGTACCGGGTTGCTGATGGCAGCGTACGAATATTGGATATTCAATCCACCTTTCAGCCATTTCTTAGCCTGATAGTTAATGTTCGCGCGGGTGTTGAAACGCTGGAAATCCGAAGCGGTATAGTAACCCTCGTCCTTCAGATAACCGAAGGAAGTATAGTAATTCAGCTTCTCGTTACCGCCGCTGATTTTTGCGGTAGCCTCGAGTTTCAGACCGTTGTGGAACAATGTGTTATACCAACTATCCATATTCTGGAAAGCTGCCAGACGATGCGCATCGCTGCTGAAAGAAGGCTTTACATTTCCGGCTGCATCGTAAGGATTGATAAGCAGGTTGCCCGGTTGATCCCACAGGTTATAGAGGGTAGGGATACCATTCTTGCTATATAAATTCTTATGTGCATATTCAATAGCTTTATCCTCGTTGTTCGTCTTAACATAACGCTGGTTGTAGAGACTCTGCCATGCAAGCGTAACATACTCCTCCGGGGAGTCAATTACGTCATACATCGGGAGCAGACGCATGTTGGCACCGGCCTTTACGTCGATCTCAATCTTACCGTCATCTCCATTGGAACTACCTTTCTTGGTTGTGATTACCACAACACCATTGGCACCACGGCTACCATAGAGAGAAGTAGCAGTTGCATCCTTCAGGATGGTGGTAGAAGCAATATCGCTCGGGTCAATCGAGCTGATCGAACCTGCATCCAAAGGAATACCATCTACTACGTAGAGCGGCGTACTGCTAGCATTGATAGAACCGATACCGCGGATACGGATTGATGCTACGGAACCTGGCTGACCGCTGGAGTTAACCACCTGTACACCGGCTACCTCACCGGCGAGCGCCTTGGTGATATCCGACGGGTTTTTCTTCTCAATGTCCTCAGCCTTTACAGCCTGAGCCGAACCGGCATAAGCGCCTTTGGAAACGGTACCGTAACCGGTAACGACAACCTCCTGGATGATCTCGGAGTTCTCCTTCATCGTGATCTTGAGGTTCTTGCCGGCTGCTACTTCTTGCGTAGCCATACCTACATAACTGATAACCAAAGTCTTCACAGACTCCGGTACCTCCATCTCGAACTTACCATCGTAATCCGAGATAGTACCCTGTGTAGTACCCTGTGCCTGAATGCTGGCGCCGATAACCGGCTCGCCATTCTCATAGACTACCACACCGCTTACTTGTTTCTGCGCGAACAACCCAATGCTCATCGCGGCAAGAAACATAAGTGTAAAAATCTTCTTCATTGTTTGTATAATTTGTTATTAGTTGCTTTCGCTTTTTCTTTTTTCTCGCGCGCATGTATGCATATAATTAAGGCTTACGCATACGCGCACAAATGAAAAATCGCGCAAAGTTACTATAATTTTTCGATATGACCAAATATTTTGGGAGAAAAATGCAAAAAAAAATGTTTTTGTGCTATTTGTATGTCAGAATGTAACGATTTTGCGCCAAAAACAAATCATTTGCCACCTCAAAAAGCTCTTGTGGTGTCGTATTTGCTATTTTTTCGAAAGTTTGCTGCCAATCTGGCGCAGAACCACGGTATAACATCGACTTTGCCATGGCGAGCGCTGCGTTTTCCTGGTTTTGCGCAGAGATGGCTAATTGTCCGCGTAGTTGGATAAGCGCGTGACGTAAAGCGGATTGCGTGAGCGGTGTCTCGCGCAGTTTGTCCAGCTCTTTTTGCACCATCGCCAGACTTTGGGTATAGTCCTCCGGGTCGCACGCCCAATAGATGCACCAATACCCTGTGTCGCTGAGCGGCGTATAGGTCGATTCGACGGTATATACAAGGCCTTTGGACTCGCGTAGCGAGAGATTGAGCCGACTGTTGAGACTTCCGCCGCCCAAGATATTATTGAGCAAAAACATCGGCAGTTGTTTCTCATGCCCCAGCGGATACGCTTTTCCACCCATCATCGCGTGGACCTGGTGGGTGTTTTTCCTGTAAGAAACCTCGAACTTACAGGGGCTTTGACCGTCGGTTGACTGTCGGTTGACCGTCGGTTGACCGTCGGTGTTGGGCGTGTTTTGAGGTTGGGTAGGAAGTGAGCCGAATTCTTTTTCGGCGAGTCGGAATATTTTTTCGGGTTTGACGTTTCCCTGACAGAAAACCACCATCCGGTCGGGTGTGTAGTGGGTTTTCATCCATTCGAGCGGGTAGGAGGGTTTGGAAGAGATGTGTCTGAGTGTCTTTTTGGTGCCTAAAATGGGCATCTCGAGGCTGGAACCGGCGAAGACGAGGTTCTCAAAATCGTCGTAGATGAGTTCAGAGGGGCTGTCGTTGTAGCTCTCTATCTCATCCATAATGACCATCCGCTCTTTGTCTGTCTCTTCTTTTTTGAACGTGGGCTGGAGAATCATCTCTGCAATAAGATGCAGCGTCAGCTGAACGTGTTCGGCGAGGATGGCGGCATAAAAAGTGGTCTCTTCTTTGGTCGTATAGGCGTTAATCTCTCCTCCGATACCTTCGATGGAATGAATGATTTGCCGGGCGGAGTGGTGTGCCGTACCTTTGAAGACACAGTGCTCGATATAATGCGCCATTCCGTTTTCTTCGGGAGTCTCGTGTCGCGTTCCTGCGCCGACCATCACGCCCACATAAGCGACGGGTGAAGGTGTCCAACGATGGACGATTTTTACGCCATTTGGCAAAATATGATAAAAAGTTTGCGAATTTTCTTGCATAATTCAAAATTTCTTCGTACCTTTGCACCCGAATTCCGTTTGCCGACGGCAAAAAGGGAATTCTAAATCTCGGGTTGTACCAACCCTGCGATTTGCGATTTCAGCGGCATTGGCGGAATTGGTAGACGCGCCAGACTTAGGATCTGGTTCCGCGAGGAGTGAAAGTTCGAGTCTTTTATGCCGCACATTATGAGGTATTTTCATCCTATAGTATTTTCGCTCGCGCTCCTATGTTGCGCGTGTATGATGAGTTCGTGTCTGAATGACTCGGCTGTTTCTTCTCCTACAATCCGTTTTTATTCGCAAATGTACCGCACGTCTCCCGAAGGTGTGAAGGACACTCTTTATTTAGTGGATACCGTCCGTATCGGTGATACGCTGCGTTTGCCTGTTTTGCTGCAAGGCGGGTATAATATCCTTACTTCGTTTCAGGTATCAAGCGATCCGTTGGATCACATGGTCAAACTGGAAGTGGATTCCGCTGTCGCTACAATCGTTGATCCCAAGAGCGATTTGGAGAAAGGCAAACTTGTTTTTCCGCAGGACCGCCAGATATTAATGTGCAATGTCACGGTTTGCTTTATTCCCCAGCGCGCCGGAAGTCAGCCTATCAATTTGACGGTAGCCAATACGGCCGGAGACAAATATTCACCCAACACCTATACGTTCACTCCTATTGTAGCGAAAGAGGAGAAGTAAAAATCACTTTTCCGTTTTCTTCGCTTCATTCCAAAGCTCGTCCATCTCTTTGAGGGACATATCCTGTAGCGCGCGGCCTTGTTCGCGCGCTTTTTGCTCCACGTAGTTGAAGCGGCGCATGAACTTGAGGTTCGTCTGCTCGAGGGCATTGTCCGGTCGGATCTTATAGAGGCGCGCTGCGTTGATGAGGGCGAAGAGGATGTCTCCGAATTCCGCTTCAAGGGATCCGCCAAACTTGGCGGATTCATCTGAAGAGCGCATTTCGGCTTCGAATTCGGCTATTTCTTCTTTCACTTTAGCCCAGACGTCTTCGCGGTTCTCCCAGTCGAAACCGACGTTCGCTACTTTGTCCTGGATGCGATAGGCCTTGACGAGCGAAGGCAGACCGTCCGGGATGCCGCCTAAGACGGTCTTGTTGCCGCCTTTCTCTTTGAGTTTGACCTGCTCCCAGAGATGGCTGACGTCTTCGGCGTTCTTGGCAGCTTCGTCTCCATAGACATGCGGGTGACGGAAGATGAGTTTGTCGCAGAGCCGGTTGCAGACGTCGGCTATATCAAAGTCGTTCGTCTCAGAGCCCATCTTGGCATAGAAAACCACGTGGAGAAGCACGTCTCCGAGTTCTTTGGAGATCTCCGTCATGTCATGGCGGGAGATGGCGGTAGCCAGTTCGAACGTCTCCTCAATCGTGTTTTGGCGGAGGGAGTCGAACGTTTGTTTGCGGTCCCACGGGCATTTATCCCGGAGGTCGTCCATGATATCTAACAGCCGTCCGAAGGCGGCTAATTGTTCTTCGCGAGTATGCATTATGGTTCGTAGTTATGAAGGGTCAGATTACCGTGGTGGTCGAGTTTGGCGTAGGTCCATTGTTTGAAACAGTCGCCGAGGATGACAACGCGGCTTCCGGAAGAGATCTGCAGGTCGAGCTCGATATGCCGATGACCGAAGATATAGTAGTCGCGGTGGGTGTTTTGCTTCTCTTGGTCTTTGGCAAAAAGCACCAACTCTTCCTTATCCTCTCCTTTGTACGGGCAGGGGTTGGCGATCTCTTTAAGCCGGCTGCGTTTTGCCCACTCGTAGCCGAACTTGTTTCCCCAAGCCGGCGGCAGAGCTCGGAAGCAGAACTGCAGGAAGGGGGAACGGAAGATCTCACGCAGTTTCATGAAACGCTTGATCTTTTTCTGCACGTCCTTGGGGTAGATTTTCTCCCAATCAGAAGGCAGTAGTCCATCGCCGTGTGCCAAGTAGATGGCTTTCCCGTAGCGCAAGATGGTACAGGGCTCGTAATGGATCTCCGCTTTGGTCAGTTCCGCCAGGCCGCCGAAGGTCCAGAGATCATGATTGCCGGTGAAGAAATGGACGTGGATGCCCTGTTTGATAAGTTTGCGTATCTCCCGGCAGAAAGGATGGTACTGGTGTTTGCTTTTGTCGTGGATATAGTACTCCATCCAAAAGTCGAACATGTCTCCCAACATATAGATAGAGACGGCGTCCTTGCTCATCTCCTCGAGGAGGTCGATGAGTTTCTTCTGGTGCGCCCAGCCTTTCTCGATAGCCAAGCTGCCTAAATGTGCGTCGCTTAGGAAGTAAATCATTTATGATTTCAAATTTATGATTTCAAATTTACAGGAAGCCCAGCTCTAACTTGGCTTCTTCTGACATCATATCTTTGGTCCATTCGGGCTCAAAGACGATGTTGACGTTCACGTCCTTGATACCCTCTACGGAACCTACTTTCTGGCGGATGTCCTCCACAAGAAAATCTCCCGCAGGGCAGGAAGGCGCCGTAAGCGTCATGGTGATATCGCAAGTGCCATCTTCCTTGATATCAATGCCATAAATCAGCCCCAGATCGTACACGTTCACCGGTATCTCCGGGTCGAAAACGGTCTTGAGCATCTTTAGGATGGCTTCTTCTGTCTCTAAAAATTCATTCATTTGTTGTACCTTTCGTTGTTTCGCTTGCTTTTCAGCCGCAAAACGGCTGCAAAGGTACAACAAAAATTGCACATACGCAAATTTTTCTGCGATTTTTTGCTTGGCGAAATGAAATTTCGCGATAATTAAAGAGCCGTAGGGCACTGCGGATAGCGGGATATACCCTTTCGGAGTAACTCGCCCCCTGCTCGACGGATTTTCGCGTACCCCTTCGCGAAAATACGCCTCCGAGAAGG
>OCVV011274883.1_pt1 | contig 18895 bp, 16 predicted proteins | sample 1539721 | NCBI WGS metagenome assembly OCVV01 (sample SAMN02144230, study PRJEB22623) | gut metagenome | biome: sheep rumen | host: Ovis aries | place: New Zealand | reverse complement strand
GAGAATAATAATTTAAACTTTGATTCTAAGTTAATTAAGTAGCTATAATTTGCTTAGACACTTATTAATATTCCTGTATAAGCAAAAAAAATATACCTTTTTTTGCTTTTTTGTCACGCAGTGACAACAGTAAAATAAAAATAAATTTTTATTTTACTTGACTATTAATAGTTAGTCTCCTCTATTTACACAACAATAAAGATTATACAACAAATCATATTTTTTTTCCACAAAAAAAGCCCACAATCGTGGACTTATTTTTTTCTAATTTTTTATTTTCTTAAATCTGCATATTGAGATACAACAGTTGATCCATAAGTACTTGCGATAAAATCAGCTACTTCTTTTTGGCCTAAAGCTTCAACTAAAATATTAATCTTTTCACTATTAACATCAGCTTTCTTACAAGCAATAATATTTGGATAAGCAACATCAGTTGATTCACCAACTACTTTATATTCAGTAGCTTTACTAGCACCCCAAGCAGTTAAAGCAAAGTTTCCAGGTATAATAGCGTATCCGCCTTCATCAACCTTCTTACTCAATAATCCTTCTGCGATACATTCCACAGTTACATTCTTACTAGATGTATAAACTGGATGTTGAGGATTGTAATCAGTAACATCATAGCTATCAATAGCTCCAATTGCCTTTAATAATTTGAATGCACGTTCAGCGTTTTCCACATCGTTAATAATATTAATCTTTAATCCTTCGTAATCAGTAACCTTTGTCTTACCATATAAATTCAATGGTTCATTGTGAACAGTAGCAACAGCTTCAATATCATAACCTTTTTCACTAACTTCTTGATTTAAATATGGAATATGTTGGAAATAATTTGCATCTAATCCACCATCATTTAATGCCTTATTAGGTGTTACATAATCTTGATAAACCTTAACAACTAATTTATATCCCTTACTCTTAACATAATTTTGAACAGCTTCACTATTTAATATCTCTGCATGTGGAGATGGAGTAGCTCCAACCACAATTTCTTTTTCCTTATTTCCACAACCAACAAGTGCAAATACACAAACTAAAACAACTACAAATAATAAAAATCCTATACTTTTCTTCATCTTAATGTTCTCCTTTTATCTATTTTTTTTGCGATGAATAATCCACCTTCTTGGATTACTTGTACAATTAATACTACAAACACGATACACAACCACATACCAATCTTATTTGACCCATAATAACCTAAATTAAATGCTTCCACAATCAATCCACCACCTGAGATATAACCTGCAAATGATGTATATCCAATTATTGATACGACTGTAACTGCAAAACCAGAAATAAGTGAAGGCTTAGCTTCAGATAATAACACCCTAAATACTATTTGAGTATTGCTTGCTCCTAAACTCTTAGCAGCTTCAATTACCCCACTATCAACTTCTGAAAGTGATTGTTCAACCATCCTTGCTATAAAACCAAAAGACGCAAATACTAATGGAACTATCATTGAATACCAATTTCCGCTCCATGATCCTTTTCCAAAAAACACATTAGTAATTGGAATCAATAAAACAATTAACAATAAACATGGAATTGATCTTAAAACATTTACAATAAATCCTAAGATTCCACTAACTATTTTATTAGGTTTAAGCCCCTTCTTTGATGTAACATGCAAAAGAAGTCCAATTGGTAAACCGATTAAATAAGCGAGAATTGTGGAAAAAAAGGTCATAAGAAGCGTATACTTAAACGCCTCTATCATATTATCCCATTTAATCTTACCAAAGTCTTCCACAAGTTTCCCAAAACTATAACCATCTAAAACCATTATAATTCCACCTCCTCTGATTTAACTTGATGTTGTTCAAGAAATCTCTTAACTTTATCAACATCTTCTTCATAATAAGGAAGTTGAATAATCATTTGACCATAAATCCTTCCATTAGATACTTTAGTCTCTGCATACATTATATTGACTAAAACATTACATGATTCAATCAATAATGTAAGGATAGGTTCATCACTATTTCCATCAAAGATTAATCTTAGTCCCCTCTCATGACTCATCTTAGTTTTTACCTTATCAGAATAAATCAAAGATTTACCAATATCAGTTTGAGGATTCATAAATACTTGATCAAGTCCACCCATCTCTGCAATAGTATGCCCAGATAAAATTGCTACCTTATTACATACACGTTCAATAACACTCATTTGATGAGCAATAATAATTATTGTAAGCCCCAATTCACTGTTCAAATTCTTAAGCAAATCAAGAATTGAATTAGCTGTTGTTGGATCAAGAGCTGAAGTACATTCATCACAAAGCAATATTCTAGGTTTTGAAGCTAAAGCTCTAGCAATAGCAACTCTTTGCTTCATACCACCTGAAAGTTGTGAAGGATAATAATCTTCTTTACCAGTTAATCCCACTTTGTCTATCAAACTTCTCACAAATTCATCTTGCTCTTCTTTTGACAATTCACTTTTTGCAATTTTAAAAGGAAACTCAATATTTTTCTTAACAGTAAGTTGATTCATTAGATTAAAATCTTGGAAAATCATCGCTACTTCTCTTCGATAATTTTGGATTTCTTTTGAATTCATCTCAATTACTTCTCTTGCCTTACCATCCTTATCATAATAAACAATACTACCACTATCAGGTTTTTCTAATAAATTGATACAGCGAACTAATGTTGACTTACCTTCGCCAGATAAACCAATAATACCAAATATATCACCTTTACTAACTTCAAAGTTGATATTATTTAATACTTCTGTATTTTCTTTTCCATTTTCAAATACTTTAGAAAGATTCTTTATCTCTAAAATATTATTACATTTACCCTTTGCTTCTTCCATATTTCAACCTCACTTTCCTAGTATTAATAAAAAAATTGGATAGCTGTGATAAGCTATCCAATACACTTCTACTTTTAATAAATATAAAGTTAATATTAAATTAGTCTTATCTCATTTATTCATTGCAAAAAATTGTACATTTCCATGTACATCATCATATCCATCATCATAATGTTTTTGCAATTTAAAGATGACATAATCTAATATCCTTTCTAAAAAAAATTTAATTAAAATAAATTTAATTTACTATTTGTATACCTTATTTTATCAATTAAAAAAACTAATGTCAAAACAAAGAAAAATGAAATCGGTTACTTTTCAATCAAAAAATTAAATAATCCTAAATCTACTCAAAAATCACACAACTAAATAATCAAACAATAAATAAAAAAGCAAATACAAGGCAATAAATGCCCAATATTCGCATTTTAAATCTCATTAATGTCTAGCTAAAACTAAAATCAAATAAAGAATTGTAATTGGCAAATTAATTAATACACTCATACCAAACATCTTCTTCAATTCATCTTTTCTAATTATTTTAGCTTCTAATTCTTTTGTTAACTTTTTATCTTTATATAGATAAGAATATCTAGAAATTTGCATTGATAATGTATTATAAACAATGAAAAGCACCAAAGTTAAAATAACACTAGCAACAGATGGCAAATCTACTGAATAAATAATACAGAAAGGAATTAAAATTACATTCAAGCCAAGAACTCCAATAATCATGTTCCTTTTTGTAAATAATTTAAACTTCTTTTCGCTTTTTTCCTTTTCCTTTTTTTGCTTATATTCTTTATTACCCTTATTATCCATTATTTTTCACCACATTATATTTTATTTTTCCATTATCAAATACATCATTTAATTCTAAATCATCTTGATTATAAACGATGTTATAGTTATCAAAGTATATTGAATAAATATTATCTGAAGTCTTTAAATCAGATACTTTACCATTATCAACACTATCACATAAATATAATTCATATGTTTTAAATGCTAAATCGACACAACTTACATCATATCCATAGCAAATAAGATTGCTTGTGAAATTAGTATTTAATCCATTTTTATCTACATGTTTACTAGCAATAGTCTTATCTTCATAAATATAATAATTAGCACTATCCTTTAAATGAGGGAATGCTTTATATGAACAAATAGTAATATTATTATTTGCTTTCATATTTGCAGCACTAAATGCCTCATTATCAACATAATCAACTAGATTATAATTTACAAAATTTTTGTCATTTAGATTTCTAAAGAATCCATCACTAGATAAAATAAATCCATTTCGATAATTCTTATCGATTAAACCCTTAGCAATATAATCAATAACAAATGCATTCTTATATGCACCAAGTGTCACATATCTCTTATATTCATTTTGACTAGCAAAGCCTTGATATTCCGCACTTACTGTAAGCTTAATTACATTGTTTTTATAGAAAGATAATTTAATATGATTCTCATCATTAATGTAACTAAGTAATTTTTGAATATGTTCTAATTGACTAGCATCCTTATTAGGATCAGATTTAACCGCATATGAATCAATTCCAGCACTCATAATAGAATCATATTCTTCATAAATTGGTGCGAAAAATAAGTCTCTTGAGTTGTAATCATAAAATCTCTTTAATGCATTATATAATTCCTCAGGCACTTCAATATCTTCATCTAAATGACCATTGATATAAGTCAAATTATGATAATCATTTAAAGCCGAATATTCATCAAAAAGCAATGTAGCATCATAAATCAAAGAATCATAAATTGTTCTAATAGCTTTGTTTTCTTTTGTAGCTGAAACATCACTTTCACCTAACTTATAATTAAATGTGAAATCCTCACTAATATTATAACCACTTACCTGTGATTGGATTTCTTGTAATCCATCATCAACTTTTAATAATTCATTGATAAATATACCAATACCAGCTAAACCAATTAAAAGGAGAACCACAAACAAGACTATTCGAATAGTAATGTTTTTTTGACTTAGTTCAACCTTTTGTACAGGCTTAACACCATATTTCATTTCACTATTATTCTTATAGTTTCTCATTTTCAGTTCTCCTAAAAATTCTATAATATAGATTTTCTATAATAAAGCGAGTAATAAAGCAATTCCAAATAGTGCAACAATTACTGCTCTAAAGATTAAACCAATAATTGCACCCTTCTTTAAACATCCATAATTTCTCATATAATTGAAATGTCTAAAGATAAACGCACCAATTAAACCAAGAATTGGTAGGAAGAATGCAAGTACATTATACCATAAGCTTCCAGTATCGTGAATAGGTCTATCAATAACTGCTTCATATTTAGAACTAGCTTCATTCATATTAGCTTGAATCTTATCTGCATCATTAGAAATTCTAATTGTCTTAAGAGGAATATCCTTATCTCTTATAGCCTTATATTTTTCAATTTCTTCTTTATTTCCATAAATATAATGACCATGTCCAATATAAGTCATCTCTGGCTTATCAACTGAATAATCATGAACAGAAGGATCATAGATTTGTAAAATCTTCTTCTTTTCAATTTCAGGGTCAGGTAATGGAATAGCAGAAATCAATGATTGAGTATATGGATGTAGTGGGAACTTAAATAGTTCTTCACTATCCGCAATCTCCACAATATTACCCTTATAAATAACACCAATTCTATCTGAAATGAATCTTACGATTGATAAGTCATGTGCAATAAATAGAATTGTTAGATTATCTTCTTTTTGGAACTTCTTAAGTAAATTAAGAATTTGTGCTCTGATTGAAACGTCTAAAGCAGAGATTGGTTCATCGGCAACAATTAATTCCGGTTTCATAACGATTGCACGAGCAACACCAATTCTTTGTCTTTGACCACCACTGAATTCGTGAGGATAACGAGTCAAATGTTCTGGAAGTAAACCAACTTCCTTAATGATATTCTCAACTTTATTCATTCTATCTTCTTCATTTTTATATAAATGGAAATTATATAAACCTTCAGAGATAATGTATTCTACTGTAGCTCTTTCATTTAGTGATGCAGCAGGATCTTGGAATATCATTTGTACATTTCTTACAACATCACGATCAAGTGATTTAGAAATCTTTCCAGAAATCTTAACACCTTTATAATAAATTTCACCACCACTCAATGAATTAACACCGATAATAGCACGACCAATAGTTGTCTTACCACTACCAGATTCACCAACTAGTGAGAATGTCTCACCTTTATAAATATCAAATGAAGCATTCTTAACAGCTTTAACTTGATTTTTCTTATTACCAAATGAAATTGAAACATCTTTACAAGATAATAATATTTCTTTTCCACTTTCAGGATCAATAGGGCCTTTTTCAGGGAAGTTTGACTTAACAGCTTTACGTTCTAATTTATTAATTTTTTCTTCAGCCATTATTCTACCTCCTTATTCTCAATTTCTTTTGCCTCTACTTGTTCTTCACTAGTATCATCTTCTGTAATATTAAATACCCTCAATAAGATATTATGAATATTATTTAAAATTTCAGGCTTTTCTACTTTTGGAGAACGAGGGTCTAGCAACCAAGTCTTAGCGTAGTGAGTTTCACTAACCTTAAACATTGGAGGTTCCATTAAAGTATCAATCTTCATACAGTATTTATTTCTAGGAGCAAATGGATCACCAACAATCTTATTATACAAAGATGGAGGAGTTCCTTGGATAGAGAATAACTCAGTATCCTTTTCTGCAAGTTGTGGCAAAGAAGAAAGTAGAGCCCAAGTATATGGATGACGTGGGTCATAATAAATTTCATTTACCTTTCCAACTTCAACAATTTGTCCAGCATATAATACCGCAACACGATCAGCAACATTAGCAACAACACCTAAGTCATGGGTAATGAAGACAATTGTGTAATTGAATTCTTTTTGTAAATCTTTAATTAATTTTAAGATTTGTGCTTGAATTGTAACGTCTAACGCAGTAGTTGGTTCATCACAAATCAAAATCTTAGGTTGACATGAAAGAGCGATAGCGATAACGATACGTTGTCTCATACCACCTGAATATTGGAATGGATAATCTTCGTATCGATTTTCTGCGTCAGGAATTCCAACCTTCATCATCAATTCTACAGCTCTCTTACGAGCTTCAACTTCACTAACCTTTTGATGCTTCATGATAATTGATGAAATCTGTTTACCAATTGGAATAACTGGGTTAAGTGATGTCATAGGATCTTGGAATACAGTAGCAATTTTCTTACCACGAATTTGTTGCCAGTCACCAGAATACTTAACGCTAGCTAAGTCAACTACGCAATATCCATATAGTTTTTCTTCATCTTCGCCAACTAGCTTTACTCTAAATACAACCTTACCAAAAACTTTGTTAAAAGCTTCTTCGTCGTTATTATCAATTCCTTCTTTATAAGCTTTCTTAATCTCTTTTAAAAGTTGGAACAACTTCATCATTCTTGAGAAGAAATCATAACGTCCAATTGATAATTCAACTTCCTTAGCAACAACTAAGTTAGCATCATATTGCTCTGCACTAATTTCACCAGAAATTAATTCTTTGTATTTAACTTCTAATTCTTTTCTCTTTTCCTTATAAGCATTTACTTTTTCTTTATCAGCTAAAGTATTTTTCTTATGATCTTTAATTACTTGCTTCTTCTCTTTTTGTAAAGCAATAATTTGATTATCATATTCTTTCATCTTAGCATTGATTGAAGCAATTTGTTCTTTATCTTTTCTAGTGTCTAGTGTTTGTTTATAATTAAATAATTCAGTTCTTTCGTAAACTAAGTCATCAATCTTTTTATCATAAGCTTCTTTTTCTTCATCACTCAAAGTTAAACTTTGTTTAAATTCACCATCTAGTTTATTTATTTCATTATAAACTTCACTACCTAATTTATACTTAGCATATTTATCAATTCTTTTATTAACGTAATTGATAAATCTAGTATTAAAACTTGTCTTAACAACATTTGTTTGTGAAAGCTCTGGATCATTATAAATGATAGAACCATTATCAATAAAACCATTTGAATCTAACATACCAGCAAATGTCTTAGTAAATACTGATTTACCAGAACCAGATTCACCAACAATTGCAATTGATTCATTTTCATAAATGTCTAAATTAATATTTCTAATAGCAGTAAGAATTCTACCTCTTACATGAAACTTAACAACTAAATCCTTAACTGATAATAATACTTGGTTTTTTTCGTTTTTATCACATTTTTCCATTATTATCACCTTTTACATATGTGTTCTTGGGTCACTTGCATCACCAATGTTTTGACCAACTACGTATAATACGATAGTGATAATAGCAGCGATGAATACTGGACTCCAGAATTCCCAACCCCAACCAGGAGTTTCCATAGCAACTTCACTTATTTGAATAATTTTACCTAAAGAAGTATCACTAATACCCATTCCTAAATATGATAGGTATACTTCATATGAAATATATGATGGAATTTCAGTAGCAAGTAAAGTAACGATAACTGAAGTCATGAATGGTAAAATATTCTTAATAGTGATCTTAAAAATATTTGTTCCCAAACATCTACTTGCTAAATTATATTCACGGTCACGAATAATAATTACTTGCGTTCTTATAAAATACGCAATTCCTATCCAACCAGTAACAGTTAAAGCAAATACCATTGTCCAAAAAGCTGGTTTAAATACTAATACTAAAACAGATATCAATAAAATATAAGGAACGTTACCGATAATATTAAATACTTCCATCATAATCTTATCGATAGTCTTACTAAATCCCCAAACAGCTCCAACAACAACACCAATTGTCATATTTATAGCTGCACAGATAAATGCAAGTGAAATAGAAATACTAGCACCATACCATACAGTATCAAATGTAGAACCACCTGAACCATTAGTACCTAAAATCCAACTAATGTTAAAACCAAACTTACTAATGGCAGCAAGTGGCTTTAAATGCTTAGCTTCAGGATCATTAACATTGATAAATGGATTAACCGCTGGATCAAAATCAATAATCCTTGGATAGATATAAGCAAATATAATAACAAATGCAAGTAAAGCTAATATTACAATATTAATTTTCTTTTTAAAGAATACTCTAAAAACTGATTTCCAATATGAATATCTAGGAGCAGTAATTTTTTCTAACTCAGCTGTTGAACTATCTACATGACTAAATAATTCTTCTTCTGATAAACCTAAACTACTAACATCAACTTGATTATTTACATTTAAGCTTTCCATGTTTATGCTCCTTTCTTACTTACAAATGAGATACGAGGGTCAACAGTTGCCATCAATAAGTCACCTAAAATAACTGATGTTACAGATATTACAGCATAGAATAATGTAACACCAACAATAACACCGTTGTCGTACGCATTAATTGCTTCAGTTAATACTTGTCCAATACCTGGCACACTATATACTCTTTCAGTAATGATTGCACCAACGATTGCACCTAATACAGAACCAGGAATTCCATGTACAATTGGAATAATTGCGTTCTTTAAAATGTGTTTACTAAATATTTCATTCTCTGATAAACCACCACTACGTGCAAATTTAACGTAGTCTGAGTTCATTTGGTCTATCATGTATCTTCTAATCCATTTCATTAAATTAGCCACACTTGGTAATGCTAGTGAAACAATTGGTAGAATATACATCAATTTTGTTTCTGCATTTACATCAAATGTAGAAGGCAATTTAAATAATCTAACACCTATACCCTTGAACATGAAGATATAAGCTAGTGAAGGAACAGCGATAATAAATATAATATACATTGTTCCGATTTTATCAAATACTCCATCCTTATTTCTTGCCATGATCAATCCAAGTGGAATACCTAGAATATAAGCCGCAATAACAGCTATAATACCAATTACAAATGAGTATGCCATTCTTGATTTACCATTTTTAAAAGATGAACAGTTTGTATAGTCATCTACAAATCTTTCATATATTACCTGAATCTTATCAGAATATGACCCTTCTACATATGATAATGTATGAATATTGTCACTCGTATTAACAACAATTCCTGTAGGATAGATTGTAGATTTTTGAACAAGTGAACCTTGAGGTTCCGTCATAGTTAATAGTATTTCCTTATTCTTATTTATTGAATAAGAAACACCTAAATTAATTCTTACTAAATTTTGATGGATAAATGGAGCTCTATTATCAAAATATAATAAATACTTATAATTAGTTCCAGTACCCATAATGGCTGGTGAAAACTTTTTGCCTCCATAAGCGGGATCATTTAAGACTAGTTTAATACCACGTTCACTATCTTCAATTCCTTTTGCCTTATGGATATTATCGATTTTAATGATGTTCTTAAAATATGTAAATACTCTAGAAATAATTGGAACATCTCTATAAACGAAACAGTAAGGATTACCACCTAAAGCAATTCTAGAACCGCTCATTCTTGCATTAAGGTAAACCATTTCGTAACCCTTATATTTTTCTTTAAATCTTTCGATATATTCTTTAGTTTTTTCAGAGTTATCTTCCTGTTTTTTTGCTAATGTTTTGATAGAGACTGCTTCTTCTGCACTTAGTCCATCAGATTCAATACATGAATCTACAAATTCTGTAAAGTTTACAAAATCGATGTAGCCATAAATCTCCATCTTTTCATATTTATATCTAATTTGTGCATTATTAGCTTGATGTTGGTAAACAGTATCACCAACAAATATTTGTTCTCTATCCATCAATGTGTAGATTAAAAACATAACAATAATAATTACTGCTATGATAGATAGAATACCTTTAATAATACGTGTAATAAAATATTTTAGCATAGTCTTTTAACTCCTTTAAAATAATAGAATGAGGCAGGATGTCTCCATCCTGCCCCGATACGTTTACTTTGAAATTAAATTATTTATAATTCCTTAATTTCTAGTAAATACCTAAAGTCTTAGTCATGTAACCTTCATAATTTGGTAACATAGTATCTAGATATGAACAAGGATCTCCAAAGTCTGGTCCCCATCCAGAGCCAGTATATAAGTCATAGTTAGCTTGGTAACCATACTTAGTTGAGTAACCAGTGTTACGATATTCAACTGAACTATTGCATGTTAAGAAATTAACTTTTACAAGGCCATCGAAAGCAGCTTCGATTGATTGCTTGAATGAGTTATCCATGTTCTTTCCTACTTCACTATAAGCTCTGTATGGATAATCAATAATGATTGGGTTAGCAGCACTAATAGTAACTTGATCTTTTAATTCTTCAATAGCTTTTGCTAAATATGCTTTTGCATTTTCAACATTGTACCAGCCATCGAATCCAGAAGAAACTTGGTTTTCAGCATCCCAATACTTAATAGGACATTTATCAGCATCTAATTGAGCTTGAACAATTTCACCATAGAATGTATTAGCTGGGAATGTAACTTCCTTGCCACCAATAGTAACTTTAACTTCTTCAGCTAACTTAACGAAGTTACCAGGTGTGTAACCATTAGTTAATGATACATCCTTCAAATCTTCACCAACGCTTAAAGCATTCCAAGCACTTCTATTGAATGCGAATGATAAAGCTAAACGGAAGTTAGCATTGCTTAAAGCAATCTTAGTATCACGTTTTTGTTCATCAGTCTTTGATGAAACAGCAACTGTAGCATCATTGAAGTTAGCAAATCCAGCACGGTTGATGTTCCAGAATCCACAGAATGCAGTAGCATCTGTATCAGTAGTATAAATATAATCTTGTAAGTTAGCTTCTTTAGCCTTAACTAAAGCAGAAGCATTTAATCCAGCACCAGCAACTGTTCCAGCAACAGCATCATTGTAAGCTTTTAATACATCTGTACCATCATTGTAATACCAAGTGATCTTATTGATCTTAACAGCATCAGCATTCCAATAACTAGCATTCTTTTCGAATACTAATGTGTTCTTAGAAGTGAAACCAGTAATTCTGAATGGTCCACAATAAGCAATGTTTTCAAAGCTTGTACCATATAAATAAGATTCAGCAGATGAATCGAATTCAGCACCGAACTTACCACCTTTAGATTCATAGTAGCTTCTTGATAATGGAGCGAAGCAGCTATAACCTAACATAGTTACGAAATAAGAAGTTGGAGCTTCTAATTCAATCTTTAAAGTCTTATCATCAACAGCAGTAATACCAACATGTGAGAAATCTGTATCAGTTCCATCAACATATGCAGCATAACCTTTAACGATACCACTAATTAACCAGTCAAGACCAGCATTAGCATCAGTCATGTGTTGTAAACCAGCAACCCAGTCATCAGCCTTAACATCAGCAACTTTGTTACCATCTTTATCAACCCAAACAGCACCATCACGAATAGTGAATGTGTAAGTCTTTCCATCTTCACTAACTGTATAACCAGTAGCTAAAGCACCAACTTGGTTATTTAAGTTATTGTACTCTAATAAACCATCATAGCAATTTACTAATGGTTCAGAGTCGATTTGCTTAGAAGATGCTAATACATCCCAAGTTTCAGGATCTGAAGTATAAGTAGCCTTATATTCAGTAGCAAGAGTATATCCCTTACCAGTTAAATAAGCTTCAGCAGCAGCACTATAGTTACCATCAGCTTTTGCAGATTCTTCAGCCCATAAAGCCTTTAATTCAGCTCTTTCAGCAGCAGTAATGAACTTGTCACCTGTAACAGCAATAACGCTACGTAATCTGTAACTATCATTTCCCCAAAGAACAGTTGAAATTGACTTAGGAGCAACTCTTGTAATAGCATAGTTTCCACCATTAGAGAATGTTGGTAGGAAAACACCAGATTCATATAATTTTGCTTCAGCGATAGCCATTAATGCATAACGTTCAGAAACAGTCTTAGCTTCTTTAGCTTTGTTATAAGCTTTTGTAAATTCACCTAAAGCAGCTTCATAAACTTGAGCACTAATTTCATCATGCTTTTCAACATCATAAGCAGGTAATTTGTATTCATCTTTTCCATCGTCTGGTTTCTTATCTTCTGGCTTATCACCACAAGCAACCAATGCAAATGCAAGAACGAATACCATAAATAAACTTAAAAATTTCTTCATAATAATCCTCCTCGAAAAAATTTTACCTATATTCCTCATATAATATAGTAAATATAGTTGTATAGATTATACTCGATACAAATTATAAAATCAAACGATTTGTGAAAATATTCAATGAAATCGTTTACTTTTGTTTTTTCAAAAATTTTATTTTGGCTATTTTTTACATATATTTAATCAAAAATTTCCTATATAATAAAAAGTATGCAAAAATAAATATTTTTTTGCATACTATTTATATAAAATATAACTTCTATTTTTCAAATAAAAAACTATATATCTTATTACTATCAACATATTTGTTATTATTTACATAACTATAACAACATATAACAATGTAGACTTCACCATTATCACTATTCTTTCCAATACTTCCTAAACAATAATTAGCAGGACAAGTCATACCAGTCTTTCCTCCAATAACATCTTTATTGTAGTTATCGCTCTTAGGATTAATTAAATCATTTCCATTTTGAAACTTATATAACTCATCATTAATCTCAATTTCTTTCTCATACGTACTAATGACCTTCACAAGTTCTTCATTCTTTAATACTTCATTAAAGATCAAACACAAATCATTTGTGGTAGTCAAATGATTGACAAGTCTCTTATCGACATAATCATTTCCATCTAGAGTAACAAAATGAGTATTCTTACAACCCAATTTTAAAGCATATTCATTCATAAGATGCGCAAATGCATCACACTTCTCTTGCACAGTTAATCCTTTATATTCTTCCATACTATTTATAACATTGTATCCAATAGCATAAGCTGCATCATTTCCACTAGGTAAAAGGGAAGCATATAATAAATCACCAAGTTTCCACTTTTCTCCTCTTTTTACATGAGCTAAACTTGGTTCAGGGCTCCTCCACATTATATCTTGCTCTTCTCCAATTACACATTCCAAATCGATTCTTGCATATTTAAGTGCAGTCAAAGCATTCATCACTTTAGTAATACTAGCAGGAAAACAATCGAAGTCTCCTTGCTTATCATAAACGATTCTTTGTTCCTTCACAGAATAAATTGAAACATATTCGCTAGAAATTTTTTTAAATAATTCTTCGAATTCTTTTTTATCTCTCATCTTATTTCTCTTGATTTTCTTCACTTTCTGTCACAATTTCAAAAATCTCTTTTTTATCTGGATCTCTCTTAGCAAGCATCATTATTTCAAAATATTTACTAGTAATATAATTGTATCCATTAGGTCCATGAGGTACCATACATTTGCTACAATCCTTAATACCACTATTTAAATATTGATAGTTTCCTCCACACTTTTCTCCCAAAGCATAAAGTGGGCAGTAACAAAACAAACAATTAAATGTCTCAGGATGTTTTGTCTCATGACATGGGAAAAATTCACATTCCCTGTTTTGAAAAAATCTAAAACTGTTTTTTGGTCTATCATTTTTTTCCATATATTACTCCTCTATCATAATAGGTTCATTCTTTTTAAGTATCTTTTGCTTATTAAAGTCTACCTTTATTCCAGTATAAATTCCATCAAACAACGTATCTCTGAATGCTTTATCTTTAAATAAAATCATAAAAACACTATTTACTAGTTTCCTATCTTTTTTACTCAATTTCATAAAACTTAAAATAAAAGCATTTCTCTTCTTTTTTAGCTCAAGTAATGTCTTGATATCATTTTCACTACACAAGCCATACATTACTCTGACAACTTCCTTTTTTTCTTCTAATGATAGTTTTATTAAAGCATTATCAATCAAATCTTTTATTTCATCACTATCTTTATTAAAACTCTTAACGAAATTGAACTTCTTACCCATTAATTCCCAACTCATAGCATCATGTTGGTGAACACCCTTATTACTACTCTTTACAATCTTTACTTTTCCTAAATGAGTAAATATTCTACCAACAATACTACTATCAGGAGCAATCTTATATACCTTTTTAAATCTTTCAATCTCTTCTTCAGTCAATACATCGATATCATAAATACCTTGGCCATCAAAGCTATATGTTCTTTCAATTCTCTTATATGCATCGATACTACACTTTAGCGTACTTACTAATGAGATATTACCACCTTTAGAATGTCCAAACACATATACCTTGCCAGGATATTTAAGTGCTTGAGCACTCAAATATTTAGCACCATCTAAACTAGCTTTTGAGAAGTTCTCATACATTCCTTCAAAATTTTCTTTCCATCCAATAGTAGTATCATCTGTACCACTGTATATAACAAAATTATATTTATCCTTATATGTAATAGTCACACAAGATAATTGCTCACACTTCTCATAATCTAAAATCTTAAAAAAATCTCTAACAACTAAATCTTTAAATCTATCAGCACTTGCAAGTCTAGTTAACATCACAAGATATGAATAAGGTATTAATAAACCAATATCTCTAGTCTTATTATATTGTGTATCATTATATTTAGTCATTAACTCCTTTAATGTAATAGTTTCTTCACTATTCAATTCCGGTGCAATTCCTTCTAAATCGAGCAAAGGAACAAAACTCAAAGCAACCATATCAATTTCATTGACCTTATCAACATCAAATGATAAGTCACCTCTCCAACTTATATAATCAAGAATAAACCCCATAAATAATACCTCTTCTATATAATTAGATTATACTATATAAACATAAAAAAATCAAAATAAACGATTATCTTGCTATAACGATAGATTTTTATCTCTAAATATGGTAAAATGTTTTAGTTAAATAAATAAAAATAAAGAGGTAGTATTAATGGAAAAAACTGTACTAGAATCAATTGATAATAAGTTAATTGAACTATCAAGACAAGCAGATATCGATTTAAAAGCTATCTTTGAAAACCTTGATGACATTTGTATGTATAATTCAAATCGAATTCTTTCAGCTTTCATTGATAGTAAAGTATCTTATTCCGATTTCCAAGATATCAATGGATATGGAAATTACGATACAGGTAGAGAAAAGCTAGAACAAATATTTGCGAAAACATTAGGTATGGAAGATGCACTTGTAAGAAGTCAAATAATGAGTGGTACAAATGCTCTTTATATTGCCTTATCTGCTCTACTAAAATATGGAGACACAATGATTTCAATTACTGGCACTCCATATGATTCACTACTTACACTAATTGGACTTGAAGGTAATTCAACTCAATCACTAATAACAAGTGGCGTAAAATATGAACAAATCGATTTAAAAAATAATGAATTTGATGAAGAGAAAATAATCGATAGATTAAAACAAGGTAATGTAAGGCTTGTGGAAATACAAAGATCAAGAGGCTATTCTGCTAGACCTTCTCTAACACTAGATAAAATAGAGTCTATTATTAAGAAAATTAGAGAAGTCAACAAAGAAGTAATCATATTCGTTGATAACTGTTATGGAGAGCTTGTGGAAAAAAGAGAACCAGGACATATCGGTGCTGACATCTGTGTAGGTTCACTAATGAAAAACCTTGGTGGAGGTATTGCTTCTACTGGAGGTTACATTGCAGGTAGAAAAGATTTAATTGAAATGTGTGCTGACAGATTAACTTCTCCTGGAGTTGGAAAAGAATTAGGCGCTAATTTCAACCAAAATATCTCCTTCTTCAAAGGTATTTACTTAGCACCAAATGCCGTTAAAGGAGCACTTAAAACTGCAATCTTTACTTCATACATGTTAGAAAAGCTCGGTTTTAAAGAAGTTAGTCCTAAATATAATGAAGCTAGAACTGACATCATTCAAACAATTGAATTAAAGACTAAAGATAATTTAGTAGCATTCTGTCGTGGAATTCAAAATGCTTCTCCAGTTGATTCAGGAATCACTGTAATTCCTGCACCAATGCCAGGTTATCCATTTGATGAAGTTATGGCTGCAGGATGTTTCACACAAGGAAGTACAATTGAATTGAGCGCTGATGCACCAATGGTTCCTCCATATACTCTTTATATGCAAGGAAGCTTAACATATGAATACGGAAAACTTAGCATCTTACTTGCACTAACAAAAGTATTAGATAAATTAAACAAATAAAATAACCTATTTTATAAGAAAGGACTAATTTGTACTTTATACAAATTAGTCCTTTCTATTATTTTCTAATTAGCTCCATATTGTCCACCATCAATTCTAATAATAGAATTGTTAATGTAGCTTGCTTCATCACTGACTAAAAACTTAACTAGATGAGCTACTTCTTCCGGATTTCCATATCTCTTAACTAAAATCTTTTCTAATTCTTCTTTTAAAAATTCTTCATCATATCCCTTCAATTCATTTTCAGTTCCAATGAATCCAGGTGCAATTGCATTAACCGTAACGTATGGTGCAAATTGGATAGCAAGATTATGTGTCAAAGAATTAAGTGCAGCTTTACTTGCATCATATTCTAAGCATACAGGATAATATGAATTGATACCATTAGTACTTGAAATATTAATGATTCTACCCCACTTATTATCTATCATATGCTTATATGCTCTTTTAGCTACGATATAAGCACCAATTAGATTTACATCAATTGTCTTTCTAAATGTCTCAACGCTCTTATTTGCAAACAAATCAGATAAGTCAACAGCTGCATTGTTGATTAATATATCAACTCCGCCTAATTCCTTTTCAATTAAATCAAACATTGCGCCAACTTCTTTTTCGTCGCTTACATCGCATTTAATAGCTAAACATTTAACTCCAAGTTTATTTATTTCATTTCTCAGTTTTATAGCATCACTCGCTGAAGTATTATAATTAATAACACAATCATAACCATTACTAGCTAATTCTTTTATAATAGCTTTGCCAATTCCTTTAGCACTTCCTGTTACTAAAGCAACTTTTGCTTTTTTCATATCTACTCCTTATATTAACAAAAAAAGAGCTTATTAAGCTCTTCCATTGTATTTACCATCGATTGTAGAAACGATAATCTTATCGCCTTCTTTGATGAATAGAGGTACTCTAACTAGTAATCCAGTTTCAACCTTAGCATCTTTAGTTGCGTTAGTAGCAGTGTTACCAGCAACAGCACCAGTTGTTTCAGTTACTTCTAATTCAACTTTATCAGGTAAATCTAAGTTCAATAATTCACCTTCGAAGAACTTAACTACTACTTTTTGACCTTCAACTAAGAAGTTCTTAGCGAAACCGATAACTTCTTGATTTAATTCATACATTTCGTATGTTTCACGATCCATGAAGTAATAAGTTTCATCTGCATAATAAGAATAATCTACTTCTCTTCTATCGATAATAGCTTGTTCAAATCTTGTAGTAGCATTATAACTCTTTTCTAAGATACCACCAGTTCTTAGATTTTTCATTTTAGTCTTTAATAATGCAGCACCCTTACCTGGTTTTACATGCATAAAATCTAATACTTGGTAAATTTCACCATCAATAAGTAATGTTAAACCTGTCTTAAAATCTCCAGCTTCAATTGCCATAAAATAATACTCCTTTTATTTCTTTATTTTTAACATATATAGTTTACTAGTTTTCTAAAAAAATGTCAATTTTTTTTAAAATAGATATCGTTTTTTAATACCCAATTTTATTCTTTATCGAAGCTTTCTCTTTGAAGTTCTTCTTTATATGCTTCCTTATCTACTAATACACTAGTTTCAGAAACCAATACCTTGTGTTCATAAGTCTTGAATATTTCTTCTACGTTCTCAATTTCTTTACTACTTCTCTTAGTTACTAAACTAACAACAGGAACGAGTACAAGTGATAAAATCATTGTTAAAACGCCCATATAGATTGAGTCAGCAAAATCAAACCATAATATTCCATTGCTTTGTACTTTGAAACTCTTTCCAGTAAAACTCAGTACTAAACCAAGAATTGATAATGAAATACTGACTACAAAACTTATCCAAACGCTTACCTTTGTTGTCTTCTTCCAATATAACCCATATAAGAATGGGCCAATAAATGCTCCACTAATAGCACCCCAAGATATACCCATAAG
>OCVV011320934.1_pt1 | contig 18898 bp, 15 predicted proteins | sample 1539721 | NCBI WGS metagenome assembly OCVV01 (sample SAMN02144230, study PRJEB22623) | gut metagenome | biome: sheep rumen | host: Ovis aries | place: New Zealand | reverse complement strand
ATGGCTTTTTATTCTTATTATTTTTCCATTCTATAAGTTTTTCGATTTGATTTCTATACATTATACATCACTCCTTATGTAATATATCATTATTATATTATAGCATTAAAAATCACGAAAGTCAAACGACTTTTGTGACAAATTACACATTTCTTTAACGACTTTTGATAAAAACGTACGAAAACTTTGATTTTGTGCAATGTTGTACATCTCGTTTTTTACTGTGTTGAACTATATCCCTCTGCTCTCTTAATTATTATTATTGTCATATTTTTCTTTATTAAAATTTTCCATTTGCTCTTTTTCATTTTTCTTAAATAAATCATAGTTACAATTTGCTTTTTTTTTCTTCTTCTATTTTTTGCCTATCATATTCTTCTTTTTCCCGAATTCTTTCTTTTTGATAAGGAGTTGCCCAGTAGTCTCTGAATATATTTGCAAGTATAGCTTTTGTTTCTTATTAAAAATAAAAATGCATAATCTAGAAAAATATATCTAAAATTACACATTTATTTCATAATTATTTTTCTCTATTCAACACTATAATTACCTACATGTGCGTCTTCATGCTTAACTAACAAATTAGCATTTTATAAATTACCATAAAGACTACTACTAACGCTATTAAAGTTATAACTCTTGACGTCTTTGTATTATTTTTCATAAGTTTTAACCTCTCATAATATTTTTCTTTTCTGTTGTGCAAGTATCTCTTTAATTTATATTAATTTTATAATTCTTAAACTTTGTTGTCAATATTTTTTTGTAAAGTGTCAGTGTAATTTCATCTAAAAAAACTTTGTAGTTCTTTTGATTACAAAATTTCTTAATTTAAAACATAGTTTTTAATAATTTATTCTACTACCTGTTTTCGGAAAGTGTCCCCAAAAAGCATCCCCAAAAAGCACCCAAAAAGCATAGGCTATTTTTCAATAATTTTATATTGTCCGGAATGCGCTGTATCCGCTATAACAGTGTAATTTGATTTCAAGCAAATCACCACTCTTTTTCCACCTACTGGATTACGATCTACTGTCCATAGTCTATGATTAGAAGCATCTACCAGCAGAGAAACCACATAATTATTATTTTCACTTGATGGGCATGCTATCCAAGTTGTACTTTGTAACCACAATCCTCCTGGAATAGAATTTTTAGTTTTATAATTTGATACTACATATCCTCTATTATTAGTTGTGTCCCACCTATATGATATTGCATTCATTCCTCCTTGTACAAATGATTTTGAGAGTAATTCTAGTGTTGGACATCCTATTGCATATAATCCATATCCATTTTCATTTACACCACTATCAAGATATTCATTATTCCATACTCCTACACTATCTAATAAATATTCTGTTGCTTGTATATTAGTTAAATTACTTGTTCTTGTATGTAATACTGTTCCGTTTTTAAACATCGTTGATAGTAATCCATTTTGTACTGCTGGAAAATAGTCTTTCTTTTTAATTCCATTTGTATCTTGTATTTCACTTATAAAATCTGATGTTCCATTATATCCACTTAAGTGATTTGAAAACTGATCTCTTTTTACCTCTTGATCTGATATAATATATACATGTTCTTCTTCATTGGGATCTGTTTCATCCATTTTTCCTACGTATAATAATCTCCAAACTAAATCTTGATTATTGTCTGTTTTACCTTTATTATAATTATTTACAATTAATCCACTCTTTACATTTATATTTATTGCTACTGCAACAGTAGTTATTTCCTCTATATTTGTCATAGATAGTGATATATTTCCGGAGCTCATATTGGCATTTGGCGTAATTTTTATTTTATCTCCATCTTTTACTTCTATTGTTCCACTAATTGGTACTGATTCATTATTTAATTTTACCAATCCATTTAATCCTGTTAATGCTAATGTAAGTGTTGGATGATTATCATCTGTTGGTAAAGTTGTTAATGCTTCGTCTTCTATTGTTACGCTATCATTAGTAATATACATTTCATGATATCTTCCATTTACTGTAACAAAATATCTACTGCTGTCTTCTCCATCTGTTGTATTTAAACTTACTGTTAAAGTTTTAGTTGAATCTGTTGTTTTCATTTTTAGCGTTGTTATGCTGTTTTCTCCATCTTTCAAACTAACTCCATTGATTGTTGTTCCACTTATTGGTACTACTGTTACAGTATATCCTTTATCATTTAATTCATTTATAATTGTTTCTTCAGCTGTCCTAGTTACATTAGGTATTTCTTTTCCTATTGTTGCTTCCATATGTGTTATTTTGGCTATTTCTCGTGCATTTGCCAATTCTGTTTGTTCTTTTGCCTCTGTTGCTTTTTGTAAAATAGAATTATCTCCAGATAACATAGATATAGAAATTCCGTGCTAAAATAAGCAATACGATTATTGTGACCACTAAAGCAATCAATGTTATACCTTTCTTTTGTTTAAAAAGCTTTTCCATTTTTTAATATTCCTCCTATTATTTAATAATTAATTTATATAAATAATATCAAATAATTAGAATATTTTCAATATATCAAAAATAATATATATATATATACTCTCACAATATATTTAAAGTATTTTACATTTATATTAAATTTTTGTTACAATAATATTACGCTCTGTCTATTTCAATGAATGTTAAACATTTATATTAATTAAAAAGTCAAATAATCATAAAAAATGTCCCGATACTTTTATTTTGTGCAATGTTATATATTACAAAATAGATCTATCAAAGTATGCTTCTTCTAGCCTCCCTCTTTGTAATTTCAATAAAATTTTAGTTCTGTAGTTTTTTACATTTTATAAATTTAAAAATTATTTTTCAAATTTTTATTTTCTGTTTTGTAATTTTTAATTTTTTTTTCATTTTTACATTTTTCAAAATTTTAAAAAATATATAATTTTTTTATCTTTAACAAAATTTAGATAAAATTCAAAAATTCTATATTTTATAAAATATAGAAAAATTTGCAATTTTGAAGATTTTAAGTCCCCTACCTTCAAAACTGCAAATTTTACACTTTTCCCTATTATATAATATATATTGTGATTTGTATAATTATATAGCATTCCAAAATAATAAAAATATAAAGATACATCCCCAAGCATTCTTTGTATGTTCTTTAATAATTAACATACCATATATTATTATAAAAGTTGTTATTGCCTCAAAAATTGTATATAAATCAAAACCAATCATTCCATGAATTAAAATGCAAATTAGTCCACATACAATAGCACCATAATTTATCCATTTGTTTCTACTTATGTATCTATCATTTATTTTTTTTGAAATCACAACATAATTAAACCCTTCAAAAAATCCCCAAACCAAAACAATCAATAAATACCCTAATAAATTTGTCGGACACTGTGCATTTAAAAACATTTCTGTAAAGAAACACCCTTTTAATGGAAAATATGATTTTATTTCATTATTGACTAACAAAAAGATTAGAGAAGGAATACATACAATCAATGATAATATAATAGTTTTAAATAAATCTTTTTTTACTAATCCATATTCTTTCAATTTCTCTTTTCGATAACAAACTACAATAAAACTTCCTAAACCCGCTAAACCGAACTGTATTAATATAATTGGAATAAATCTCAACCATATATTTATATCACTTGTTTTAGCAAAATTCATTATACTATTCCCAAAAAACAAATAAATGATTAATGGTATTAAAGTAAACAAAATAATAATATTAAGATCTTTATCTGCATTTTTTTGTTTAGTTGTTAATTCTTTCTTTTTCATATATTTAAATCACTTTCAAATTTCTATTTATCTTCAACTTATATCTTTTTTTATTATATAATAAAAAAATTTTAATTACAACCAACTATCAGTCTTATAAAAACGAGCGACTACTTTTATTTTGTGCAATGTTATATGTTTCTTTTTATACTACTTTTTATCCATATTCCTCTGACTTTCCAATTTTATATTTTTTTAAATATAATTCTTTTTAATTTTTGAATTATTATTTCAAAATTTTTTATTATAAATTCTCATTTAATTTAGAAATAAACAAAAACTAAATATACAAAATTTAGCTTTTATCCTCTATTTTATTGATTATTTGTTAACATATAATTTATCTAAAATGTTATTATTTTTAATTAGCAACTCTTGTTGTCTATGTATGTTTTTACTTGTTTGTAAATATTCTCATATCTCTCTTTTGTTATTCTATCTTTAAAATCAAATCTTTTATATATTTTTTCAAGATAATTTTTATTTTTTAAAATAATTAAACTTTGTTTAAAATAAAGATTATAAACATAAGCAAAATTTGCTACAAGTAAGTCTGCACCAGTATTCATATGACTATAGTTTATTGCTCTATTCTCAATATACTCTCTATAAATTATATCTGAAATTATTTCATTAGATATATCATCTTTTCCCCATACAGCACTTTTATCTTCAAAAGTCAAATTATAGAAAATATCTAATTTATCAGCGTCTCTTATTAATTTTGTATGAATCAATTCTTTATCAGAAAGACCATCTTCTATTTTTAATCTATTATGATTTAATATAGCTTTTCTTATCAAATTGTCATATTCATCTGATTCAATAAAGCTCCTGATTAGCCCCTCTTCAAATAAGACCTTTACACCATATTCGGCATGATTTATACTCTTGCTATCTATAAATGTATGATAATTTTTTATTTGCTCAAATCTTCCTATGTCATGCAATAATCCTATTAATTCTGCAAGTTTAATGTCTTCTTCACTAAGACCTAACTCGGTGGCTAGCTTTTTCGCCATTTGTGATACTCTCTCAATATGCGTAATTTTAAGTTTTACTTGTTTATCTTTATAATCATATTTTTTTACATATTCACTAAAAAATTTTTTTGCAAGATTTATATCTATTAACATATTAATCAACACATTCTTTCATTTCTTATTTTATTTTTTTCATTCTATTAGTTTTTAGATTAGATAATCTATATTATCTTATATTTTATATAAAAAATTATAAAACAGATAATTAATAAAAAACTAAAGATTCCTCCAACTATATTACAAATAGCTTGATTTTTAATAAAAATATAATAATTTGGATAATTTTCTTTATACAGAATTTTTATTTCTTTTTCCTTTTTTACATCATATATTTTTAGGAATACAGGATTTTTTGTTTTTGAAATATATTGTGTTCCATTCACTTCGTATAAGAACTTTGGATAGTTCTCAACATATACATTATTAATTTGAACTTCTTCATATCCAATAAAATATGCTATTGTAGTTTCTGTATATTCGTAAAATGGATAAATTCCTTTAAAAAACTGAAATCCCATTATTAATACTAAAAATATTAGCGTAATTGCAAAATCTATTTTACTGAGCATTGTGATGATTTTTTCAAATGGTCTTTTATAATTCTTTCTATAGACAAATATTTTTACGAATATATATAGTGTAAATAATAATGTCCAAAGAGATAAAAACAATTCTAAAGGGATTATTACAATTAGAGGAAAAGTTGATAGTATTAATATCCACAAAACAATATATGTGCATTTAAGTATTTTCGCCCCTTTTTTTAAATCGCATTTAAAAGTTTTATTTATTATTGGGGCACAAAAAGCAGAATCTAAGAAAAAAAATAGTAAAACTAATATAATTCTATATGATTCATTAAATTGAAAATATTCCAAATAATCACTAAAAAATCCTGTTAAAACAAAAAATATCGTATATATAATAAGTGCTATTATTATCATTTATATTATCCTCCATTTTAAATTATTTATTAATTCATTTTTCCTAAATAATTAGGTATTTTTAGAAATCTTCAATGTATAATTTAAATTTAATTATCATAGCTTGCTATCAGTCTTAATTTCTTTTATTTTAATATATAGTTTTCTACATCTAACCAATCATTAACTCTTATTATATCATTATTTTTAAGTTCTTCATGAGTTAAGTTTTTATTTCTAAATTCTGTAAATAAAAGTTTTTGTTTGCAATTTTTTAAGTTAGATACTCTATCATCTATTCCAATATCAAACTTTATTTTGGTTTTATCTGCCATAAATATAAACTTATTCGGATCAATAAATGGAAACCAATAACTCAAATAATCATATTTATTCTTTAAATTTGTTGCTGCATCAATTACATCTCCATTCCATATATATGATGTGACAATATAAACTTCATATTCTTGGCTTAAACGTGTTATAACATCTACGCAATTTGGCAAAGGTTTAATATAATTATCATTTATGTCTTTATATAAATTTTTATATTTATATATTTTTTTAAATTCTTCTTCTTTTCCTTTTAATAAGTCTTGTCGATTTTGAGTTTTTAAATTATCAAAATTAACTTCTCCTAAAAATTCTATTAAAAATTCAGAAAATTTCCCTACAACAATAACTTCATCCATATCAATCATAATTGTTTTTTTATGCATATTATATTACCCCTTTTTTTCATATTAATTATCATTTTTAATTTCATTTTCAAACTCCATGAATATTATAAAATATTATTTTTCATTTAAAATAACTCTACAAATATACTTTTTATTATTTCTACTATATCCCTACTTTACTATTGATATAAAAAAGAGAATATACTACAATTCTCTTTTTTTATCTATTTTATTTCAGTTCCTCCCCATTCAACAGCTACAAATCCATTTCTTTCTTGTGCTGTTAATTGTTGTTCTTGAACTTCGATAGGATAATCTAAACCTTTAAATGTCATTAATACTCTTATAATTGTATCTGGATTTGGATTAATTTCTAATGGCATATTTTCATTAATTTCGGCTAATGTTGCAAATCTTATGTAATTATATTTATTTGCTTCTAATTTAGGTAACCAATATATTATGAATTCCTCAGATTCTCTTTCTGTTAAGCCTAAGATAGCAAGTTTTTCTTCTAAAAATGAAATTGTATCTTCGTCTTTAACAACAAATCCATCATTTTCTATTTTAAAGTTTACTATATTTTCACTTTCATAGTATAATGCATATAAACCTTTATTTGTTGTTAAGTCTGTTAAAGTTCCATCTTTTTTTGCTAATACTTTCCAACCATTTGAATATTTTGGATAAGATACTGTTATATTATTTTTATATTGTAGTTTAACAGAAACCTCTGTATCTTTAGTTGGATATAAATATACTATTGGTTTGTATACAATATCTCTATCTTCAAAATTATTTATATGTTCTGTATTAATGTTAAAATTGGCATTAGTTATGTTTTTATCTAATGTAATAAATGTAAACTCAACCGTTGGAGGCAAAACACCTCCATATGAATAACTTGTAAGAGTAATATTTACATTTGCTTCTGTTCCATTTAAAGTTACATTATCTATTGAATAATTGTCATGCGATGATGAGGCATCATGAGCTTCTATTGCAAGAGTGTGATTTTTAAAATAATTATTATCAAAATAATTTAGAACATTTTCATCATCAATTGTAATTGTTCCAAATTGTTTGACATATTTTTCTAATTCGACATATGAACTAATAAAAGAATTTTCTATACAATTTGATGAACCAGAATAATAGCCTGTTTTTGTAGTATACTCAATTTTACTACCATTTGTTTTATTATTTGAATTAGAATAAATTGTAGTACTATTTTCATTTGTATAAGATGATGTTTTAGGTTTATGAAAAAATCTTATAAAACAATATATTCCTATACCAATAACAGCAATAATAACAATTATAAAAGTTATAGCTATCTTTAAACTGATTTTTATTTGTTTTTTTTCTTTCATTTTTATTCCTCCAATTCTTTTGTAAATATGATATTTATATATTAACAGATTCTCTATTTTATTTCAAGGAGTTTTATCTAATTTAATACCCTATAAGAGCATCTTACTGTCTAATTTACCATAATTGTAATTACTAAAGATATTAATGTAATCCTTTCTTTTGTTTTAAAGCTTTTTCATAAAAAAATCCTCCATTATTTAATAACTAATTTGATAAAATTATATTAAATAATAAGAGTCATTTCAATACATCAAAAATCGTTGTAAACACTTTAATATATAGTTTTACAATGTTTTTATAAACTATTACATTTATATTAAGTTTTTGTTACAAAAGAATTACAATTCACATAATAAAAACAATGACATTGTTAAATTCTTTTATTTTAATATATAGTTTTTCTAAGTTAATTTAGCAGCTTTTAAATAATTTTCTAAATATATTGCCACTCCATCTTCATCATTTGACAAAGTTGTATCAGTTGCATAGGTTTTTAATAATGGATTTGCATTTTTCATTGCAATTGAATAACCTGTTTGCATAAACATCTCGATATCATTTAATTCATCACCAAATGACATTGTTTCACTTTTTGAAATATGAAACATTTCACAGTATTTTTTAATTGCAAGTCCTTTACATGATGTTTTCGTAGAAACAAATACATAGTATTGATTATCAAAGACAAATACCTTTTCATTATTTGTTATTTTAATATTATCTATATTTCTTAACTTATCAATAAAAGAATTAGCTGATTCATAATTATTAGAAGAAAAATGAATATGTAAAATTTTATTATTTTTAATTATTTCTTTTAAGTCATATGCATAATTAACTGTATCACTATGTCTTTCAATATCATTAGTGAACTGTCCATTAGTCGTATCTATAAACATATTAACTGAATAATTTTTAGATATATTATATATTTTTTCACAAATTTTATTTGATATATGACTCATGTATAGCTGTTTATTATTATTAAAATCATATATCTCTGCACCATCTGATGCGATGACAATTTTACTTGCACATGCTTCAAGTGCTATTTTATAAGCATATTCTTTTGTTCGACCAGAACATAGAATTGTAGAAATGCCATAAGAACTGCATTTCTTCAACACATCTTTTGTTTTTTGAGTTATTTCTTTCTTTGAATTTCTCAATGTTCCATCTATATCTAAAAATATTGTCTTTATCATAATATTTTATCCTTTCAGCCATAATTGTTAGTAATTATTTCACCTAATAAATATAAATTAAAATTGATTTTAAAAGAGTGTTACTAGAACACTCTTTGAAGCTAATTATTTTTCTTTAATATATAGTATTTTTTCATAATCCGAATTTTTACTTCTTTCAACCATTTGTTTATACACTCTATCTCTTAAATTCTGTTGTGCTTCTTTTTTTGTAAGATTATTATTTATAGTAAAAGGCCCATCTATATAGGAAATAATTTGAATTCTACCATTTTTCTTTTTATGATATGTATTTGTTAAACAAAATACATCTGTATTTAATTCAACTGGGTATTTAAATGAAACTGCTTTAAAGTTTCTTATTTTAGTATAATATGGCCAAATATGTGCTTCAGGATAAATTGTAATACTATTTTTATTTTCAATTGTTAGTTTTATAGCATTTAAAAAATTTTTGTAAGCCTTTAAATTTGAAGGTAATGGAAATGCTCCAAGTAATCTTACTAATAGTTTTAATCCTGGCATAGATATGTTTGCTGGATCAACAATAAAAAAATTTCTTTTAGGATAATTTGCTAAGCTTGGAATAAAAGTATCTGCAAATATTTGAGTATGATTTGCATATATAAAATATCCTCTTTTTTTTGCTTTCTTTAATTTCTCTCTACCTACAAATTTAATATCAAATTTTATTTTAGCATACAAATACTTTATTGGCATACTCAATACATTTTGAGTTAATATAGATGCAATATTCCAAATTGGATTTTTATGTATAAATTTATAATTTTCATCTACATTGACTACCTTTATGTTTTCCATTGTAGCAAAATCATCTACTAACTCATCTTTATAATAATAAACTTCTTTCTCTTTGTTCATTTTATCCATTTTCATCATCTTCAATGTTTTCTGTAACTGTTGTATACTCTAGTGGAATATTATAGAAATTCTCATATATATTTTTCCAAACCTCTGTGTTTTTATCCTTCATATTTTGAGTATTTTCTTTAACTGTTGCATTTTCATCTGGATATATTGGTTTATCAATATTTATAAAATATTCAAGTATTGGAAAACCATCATTTCCAATTTTATCACTATTTTTCATTGTTATAAAAATTGGAACAACTGGAACATTGTTCTTTGCAGCAAATCTAAAAGCTCCACTTTTAAGTGGCTTAGGTTTTTTATAATTCCACCATAGGCTTTGTTCTGGATAGATAAGGATATATTCATCATCTGCTAGAATTTTTTCAACAGCTTTAATAAATTCCTCCATAGCTTTAGGTGATGTAGCTAAAGGTAATGTATTACTATTTCTAAATAAATATCCATAAAAACCTGGGAAATTCGTATAATTACCTTCTCTTATAACTTTATATAATGTTTTTCTCTTTTTATTAGATGATCTAAATGCTGTTTCAACAGCAAATACATCAAATGGATTAAAATGATTACATGTTAAAATTGCACCACCTGTAAGATTATTAAGGTTTTCTAAGCCATTTATTTCTTTAATCATAAGTTGATTTTTTCTAAGTAATTCTTTTAAAAATCCTAATCCAATAGTATTTGCAACAGTTGTTTTTAGCTTGCTAGTTAATTTTTCATTTAAATAGTCTACTTCACCTGGCATAATTGGAATTGTTGGAGGATCTTTTTCAGCATCAACATCAAATTTACCTTCTTTTTCAAGTCTTGCAATCTCATCAAGTATTGCTAGTCTATCTTCAGATTGTTTTATTAATACATTTTTCTTTCTTAAGCTTAGTATAGTGTTTTTTATTTTACTATAGCTTCTAGGTCCTCTATCATATCCCACACATTGAGTTTCAAATTCAGCAAGTTCAAATAATTGCTTTGTTTTTTCTTCATCTTCTTTTAATTGCTCTTGAGTATAGTTTTTCTTTATTTCTAGAATTTCATCATAAAACTCAGTCTTTTTAGCATATTTCCAAAAATATTCGCTATATAATACTGCATCATTATGCCATGGCTTACGAGCTAGAGTATAATGAACAATTTTAATTTTATTTGTGTTTACATTTTTAATAGGAGCAGGAGATTTGTTCCACATTTGATTTATATACTTTACTCTCCCCTTGCACATTCTATTTAAATAATCTTGGTCTTGAGCAACTGAAAAGATATTTTTTTCAAGTAAATATAAGAATTTTTCTTGAAGGCCAAATTCTCTTAACTCCTTTAAATTCATTAAAAGAACACCTGCATTAAAATAGTGTTTGTTATCACTTACTCCAATAACACGTTTAGCATAGTTTTTTATTTCTGGAGTATAAATTGCAGTTTCTTCTGTTATAGCACCAAGTAAAGAATTTTTAATATTTATATTGTATAATTTTGCAATATCATCTAAAACAACTATATCACAATCTAAATATAGTACTTTATCATATTCGGGATACAGAGTTGGTAAAAATAGCCTAAAGTATGTATCTTTAGAATAATAGTCTCTAGTATAAAGCTTATCTTTGATTCTATCTATATAATAATTTAAATCTACAAATTCAATTCTTATATTATCTTTTGAGAATTTTTTAATTCTAGCAATATTTTCCTTAGATATATTTGTATACAAAATTCTTAAATTATACAAATAGTTTTCTGAAGAATTATCAATAATTGATTGTAAAGTTACAGCTAAAAATGGAATATAATTATCATCTAACGCAAAAAATATTGGTATTTCTTTTTTATTTGTGTTCATTTACTTCCTTTTCCCCTTTGATTTTTTCAAATTTATCTTTTAATTCCAAATATTTATTTAAATCATCATCAAATCTGTGACATTTAAATTCATCATGTACTTTTTCAATATCCCATTGTTTAAAATTTGTTGTATGAGGATATGGCTTAAACATTAGTCTTTTACAAAAATGACAAACAAGAGTATCATCTCTATCAAATTTAGATTGTTCATTAAACTTTCTAGGTAGAAGTTTTTTCTTTATAGTAGACCAATAAACAGCATCTTGATCAGCAAAAAGCATTTTTTTAGTTTTAATTCTTTCTCTTGCTTTTTCTAATAATCTTGTTTCTTTAATTTTTTTCATATTTAAAAGTAACATTCCAGCATTTATATAATCTGGTCTAATAAATATACATCCATATTTTTCCTTTACAGCAGCATATTCATAATCTTCTATATCTATATTATAAAGCTCTGAAATATCTCCAGCTAACATCATATCTATATCTAAATATAATAACTTATCTGGCATATCATCAACTAAATCTGCTAAAAGTCTAAGTAATGTATATGGAGTACAATAAGCGCTTTCATTTGGGCTCTTCATAAATTCTTGTTCATATAAAGATGTAACATCAACTAGTTTAACTTCTGAATTAGAGTTTTTTGATTTAACAACCTCATCTAAAAAATCTGCCTCTTCTTGACTAAGTGGTTTGTATTCTTTTTTTATTCTTGTTAATTCTGCAGTAAATATATAGCATCTAATTGCTTCATTTGTTTTATTAGTCATTGAAATTAGTTCTGTAAGCATTCCATCAAAAACTTTATTATTTCCACATAATAGTACATTTATCATTGTTTTTATTATCCCTTTTATTTTTTTCTATAACATCATAACATAAAATAAAATATTTTTCAAATTTTATATATTTATAATTTTTAGATATCTAATTTGACTCTAAAGTATATCATAATTTATTTTATGAGTCTTTTATCGTACTCATATTCATATATCCAATAGTTTGTTCGAAGTTCATTTAATAATATTTTTATGTGACATATTTATTAACTCCCTCGAAAGTATTATATAATAATCATATAAAAATATCAACAGTATTCTATTAAAAAAATGCAAGTTGCAACTTGCATTTTTCAAGAAATTTCTGAAAATAATTTATAATTAATTGCAATCTTTCAAGTATCCTATAAGAGCGTACCTTTCTGGCGTTTTGCAAACTTAAATATTTCCATAACTACAATTAATGGAATTGTTAGTATAAATAAAGTAATCGCATTTACTATTGGAATTGTTGTAAGTTCAAAAATACTTGCTAAAGATAGATTTCTTACAATAATTATTTGTATTATATTTGCCAATATTAGTGTAATTATAACAAACAAATTATCTTTTAAAGGTGTTTTATATATCGATTCTTTTTCACTTCTGCAATTTAATATGTGAATGTTTTCCATAAATACCATGATTAGCATTATATATGTTCTAACTGTAGTAATATCCAAACCACTAACAATATATAGATAATGATAAACAGCAAAAGTTATGAATGCTATTACAATTGATGAAATAAAAATTTCACTTATTAATAATTTATTAAATATTCCTTCTTTTGTATCTCTAATTTTCTCACACATTATATTTACATCGTTTTTTTCAAATGCTAAAGCAGCTCCTTGAATTCCATTAGTTATTAAATTTAACCATAAAAATTGTATTGCCGTTAGAGGTGTTGGCAAATCACATATTATAGACATTATAAAAAGTATTATTTCAGATAATCCTGTTGATAAAAGCAAATATATTACATTTCTTATATTGTTATATGCTTTTCTTCCTTCTTTTACTCCATTAACAATTGTTGAAAAGTTATCATCTGCAATTATCATATCTCCTGTTTCCTTTGCTACATCAGATCCACTACCCATTGCTACACCTATATTAGCAGATTTAAGTGCAGGAGCATCATTAACTCCATCTCCTGTAACTGCAACAAATTCCCCCTGCCTTTTTAAAGATTCAACTATTGCCAGTTTTTGCATTGGAGTAGTTCTAGCACAAATTTTAACTTTTTTTATATATTTATCAAATATTTCTTCTCCTAATTCAATATATTTTTTTATATCATCTCCAGTTGCTACTTCACTATAATCAGAAATGATATTTAATCTTTTTCCTATATAATATGCAGTTAATGGATGGTCTCCTGTGATCATATATATTTTTATACCTGCTTTTTTACATTCCTCAACAGCTTGTATTGTATGTTCCTTAATTGGATCAACAAAACCAACTAATCCAACAAATGTCATTTCAGGCAAATCTGTTTCGTTATAAGATGCTTTACTAATTAATTCTTCTTTTTTTCCATATGCTAATGCAATTACCCTATACCCGTTTAAGGCTAACTCTTCATTTTGTTTCATTATTTTTGCCTTATTTATTGTTTTTATTCCATTTTTTGTTGATACAGTATTACAAAATTCTAATATTCTTTCAACTGAACCTTTAACCGCAAAATAGTTATTTTGATCATATTCGTCTCTATAATATACAGCTGAGTATTTTTCTTTTGACTCATAAGGAATCTTCGCAATTATTTTATTGTTTTCTAATGTTTTTTTATTCATGTGCATTTTTTCACCCAATGTTAAAAAGGCAATATCTATTGAATCTCCTGAACTTATCCAAATACTATTTTTATGTTTTAAACTAGCTTCATTATTTAATATTCCCAGTTTAGATATTAATTTTAATTGTTTTACATCTATTTCACTTACATCATTATCAAAAGCAATTTTAATATCAGCATTATATCCGGTTCCTTTAATATAATAGCTATTATCCCATGGGAGCATTATCATTTTGGCTGTTTGTTCATTAACAGTTAAAGTTCCGGTTTTATCGCTAGCAATAACTGTACAACTTCCCAAGCTTTCTACAGAACTAAGTTTTTTTACAATTACATTTTTCTTGGCCATTCTACTTGATGAAATAGATAGAGCTATTGTCATAGCAGTAGATAGCCCTTCGGGTATTGCAGATACTGTTAAAGCTATTACATAGAAAAAGATTTCTTTTACTACATAGCCTTTATAAAACAAGACTATAGATAAAAAAAATGCAAATATAACAAAAGCAATGCTTAACTGTTTAGAAAACTTTTTAATTCTAATTACTAAGGGTGATTCTGCATCTTCTGTATTCAATACTTTATCTGCTATTTTTCCTATTTCTGTATTTGATGCAGTTTCAACAACAATTCCTACTCCTCTACCTGACAGCACAATAGTTCCAGCATATGTCATATTGGTTCTTTCACTGACTTCAGCATCTTCTTTTTGACTATTAACATCTTTTATTCTTCCTTCTGATTCTCCAGTAAGTATTGATTCATCAACTATTAAATTTGAAACTTCTATAAGTCGGATATCAGCAGGTATTTTGTCTCCAGATTCTAAAACAACTATATCTCCAAGTACCAATTCCGAAGAATCAATTTCTACTTGTTTTCCATTTCTTATAACTTTTACGCAAACCTTTATCATGTCTTGTAATTTTTCAGCACTTTTTTCAGCTGCATATTCCTGAACTGTTCCTAAAACACCATTTATCATAATAACAGCAAAAATAAACAATGCATCAACTTTTTCTCCAATTATTAAAGATAATACAATTGCTAAAATTAATATTGCAATAATAGGACTTAAAAACTGTGTAATGAAAATTTTTATTATTCCATTCTTTTTTCCTTTTGGAAGAACATTATATCCAAACTGTTTTAGTCTTTTTTCTGCCTCTTTATTGGTTAAACCTTGTTTAGATGATTTTAATTTTTTATATATTTCTTCAATCTGATTGGTATGCCACATATTTACTCCTTTCAAATTTTATTATTAGATAGCTATCCTTGTTATTTTGTTAGCCATCATTTATTATAATTCTATAAAAATATATTTTTTCTGTCAATAGAAAAAAAATATATAGTGGTATAGACTTTACAACCGTAAGAGTTACAAGATTTTTACATTTATATTAAAATTTTATTACATTTTGTTTACAAATTTTACTTTCCTATTACATATGCCACATCTATATTAAACTAAAAAAGTTTTGTCCATGTATATACCAACCATATCTTTATTGTTAACCTTCTAGATTTCCATGTCTACAAAAGATTTTGACTTATAGTATATATAAAAGTTGATTTTCTTATGATTTTATGTCATAATAAAACTATCTTTATGTAAAGGATTATTGGTTATAATGAATAAAATGTCTTTAGAAAAATTAGAATATGATAAAATATTGGAAAAATTATCATCATTTTGCAATACATATATTGGTAAAAATTTAGCACTTCAACTTCTTCCACTAACAACGAAGGATGAAGTTGAACACGCTTTGCAAGAAACTCTTGAAGCTGTTAGTTTAATTGAAAGAAATTCTGTGCCACCAATTTCAGAAATTGATGATATTAGTTTTTATATTAAAGCTCTAGAAAGCTCTAATACAATTTCTGCAAAAGCCCTGCTTTCAATCTGTAATATAATAGAAATGGCAAATGAATTAATTAATTATTTTACAGTATTCAAAGATACTGAAGAATATTTTGTTATTAATAATTATTTTTTACTTCTATATAGTAACCATTCTATTATTGATAAAATAAAAAAATCGATAATTGATGAAAATACTATTGCAGACAATGCTTCAAATACTTTATCAAATATCAGAAAAAAGGAGCATAAATTAGAGCAAGATATAAAATCAAAATTAAATAATATGTTACATTCTTCAACATATTCAAAATATATGCAAGAAAATGTTGTTACAATTAGAAATAACAGATATGTAATTCCTATAAAACAAGAATATCGTTCTTTTGTTAAGGGATTTGTACATGATATATCTCAAAGTGGTTCTACAGTCTTTATTGAGCCAATATCTGTTTTTGAACTAAATAATGAATTAAATAATTTAAAAATTGAAGAAACTGCTGAAATTGAAAAAATTTTAAAAGATTTAAGTTCTATGCTCTTCCCATATACAGAGGAGATTAAACAAGATGTAAAAATTATTGGAATAATTGACTTTATATTTGCAAAAGCAAAATACTCAAATTCAATAAATGCGGTTACTCCTATTATTAATGATAAAAAATTTGTAAATTTAATAAATGCGCGACACCCATTAATTGATGAAAAGAAGGTTGTTCCAACAAGTATAAGCATCGGAAAAGATTTTAATCTACTTATAATAACTGGCCCAAATACTGGTGGTAAAACAGTATGTTTAAAAACTATTGGTCTACTTGAATTAATGGCATGTTCAGGTTTAAATATTCCTGCAAATGAAGGCTCAAGTATTTATATATTTGATAATGTTTTTGCAGATATTGGAGATGATCAAAGCATTTCTGATTCTTTAAGTACATTTTCTAGTCATATGTTAAATATATCAAAAATATTAGATACTGCAACTTATGAATCACTTGTATTAGTTGATGAATTAGGTTCAGGTACAGACCCTATTGAGCGGAGCCAATCTTGCAATTAGCATTTTAGAATACTTTAAAGAAAATAGTATTTTGACCATTGCAACAACACATTACCAAGAATTAAAACGTTATGCAATGGTTAATGAAAATGTACAAAATGCAAGTGTTGAATTTGATATTGAAAACTTAAAACCAACATATAAATTATTATTAGGAATTCCTGGTAAAAGCAATGCCTTTGCCATTAGTGAAAAGTTAGGAATAAAAAAAGAAATAATAGATAGAGCAAAAACTCTTATGGATAAAAATGATGTAGAATTTGAAGAATTACTTAAACAAATCTATGATGACAAAATCAGCATAGAAAAAACAAAACTAGATATTGAAAAAAACTTAAATCAAATTGAATTACTAAGAAAAAATTTAGAAAGAGATGATTCAAAACTAAAACAGCAAGAACGTGATATTATTGATAAGGCCAAAACTGAGGCACGAGATATCTTATTAGATGCTAAAGATGAAGCCACAAAAATAATCAATGAAATGAGACAAATTGAAAATGAGTCTGAAAATATTGATAAACTTAATGATTTGAGAAATACTTTAAATACATCAATAAAAAACAAGTCAATAAAAGAAAAAATTGAAGATTTTGCAGTAAATCCAATTCCTATTGATTTAATTAAAATAGGTCAAAAAGTATATATAACAAATTTAGAACAAAATGGAATTATTGTATCAAATATAAATAAATCTAAAGAAGTTCAAATACAGATTGGAACAATAAAAACTAAAGTAAATATAAAATATCTTGAATTACCTAGAAATATAAAAAATGATTTAACAAAAACAGAAATAAAATCTAATCCAAGAGTTTCAAAAACTAAAACAGCTAATTCTGAAATAAATCTAATAGGCTTAACAGTTGATGAAGCACTTCCATTAGTTGATAAATTCATTGATGATTGCTTCCTAGCCAAACTTCAAACAGCAAGAATTGTACATGGTAAAGGTACAGGAAAATTAAGACAAGCCATACAATCACATTTAAAAAACAACAAACGAATTAAATCATATAGAACCGGCACCTATGGCGAAGGTGAAATGGGAGTAACAATTATTGAATTAAAATAGTTGTCAATGGGGACGGACCTTTTTGACAACTAGTTTTTTTAATACGTTTTTTATATTAATTTGTTTTTTCTTCTTCCCAAGGAAACCTTATTTTTTCATCAATCGTTTTGATATAAAAATCCGGAATAAACTCAGTCTTTTTCATAATAAATAGACACGCAGTTTTTACATCATATCCTTGATTAGTATAATATTCATGAGCCCATTTTATGCTCTTTCCACTTTCAAGCATATCCTCTACAAGTAAAATCATTTTACATTCTTGAGGAATTGAAGGATTAGAATATGTAATTAATTTTGTTCTTGTTTCATCTTCATATTTAATTCCAATACTTCCAATATTTTTTGTATGTAACAAATCAGACAAATATCTTGTAGGTATCCATCCACCTCTAGCTAGTGCAATTATTATATCTGGTTTAAATCCATTGTTATTTATTACATTTCCAAGTTCATTAATACTTTCATTAAAATCTTTCCATTCCATTTAACTCTTCTCCTGCATCTGCTCCCCTGTTACCATGTTTTTTATTGTGTATGTTC
>OCVV011265534.1_pt1 | contig 18898 bp, 18 predicted proteins | sample 1539721 | NCBI WGS metagenome assembly OCVV01 (sample SAMN02144230, study PRJEB22623) | gut metagenome | biome: sheep rumen | host: Ovis aries | place: New Zealand | reverse complement strand
CTAACCAGTTTGAAATTCCCAGTCTAATTAATATAAATGGTATTTATTCGCAAAATGGTGGTTTAAAATTATATCGGTATGATCTGCAAACAAAAATATTTGAATCTGTTGATGGGTATGTCTCAAAAGCCACTTATAACGAGGTGCCTAAAAAAAGACACAGATAGTATTGTGATATCAAAACTATAAATATAATTAATTAAAATACATACAAGTTAGTAAAGGAAAAGAAAATGCCAAGTACTAAAGAATATAAAGATTTTGTTTTAGAACAATTAAATACATTAGAAAATATAACTTATAAACCAATGATGGGAGAATATCTCCTTTATTATAATAAAATACTGTTTGGAGGAATCTATGATGACAGATTATTAATAAAAAGGACTTCAAATAATAAAAAGTATAATTTTTTAGAAGGAATCCCTTATTCAGGAGCAAAACCAATGTATTTAGTAGATGATTTAGAAGATTGTGATTTACTAAAGAAAATAGTAATAGACACTTTTAATGATTTAAAAAACAAATAATAATATATTACAATAAATAAGGAGTAATAGAATGAATGAATATATTAATTTAGATGAAAAAAATATTGATGAAGAACATATTTGTTGTGCAATAGGAGACCCAAAACACCAAGAGGGTGTTGATAAGAAAAAAGAATGGATCAAAAGTAAATTAAAAGAAGGCCATGTATTTCGCAAACTAAATGCTAGAGGTAAAATCTTTATTGAGTATGAGCCCATTGAAACAGCATGGGTTCCTATCAATGGTAAGAATTATGAATATATTTACTGCTTATGGGTTGCTGGAAGCTTCAAAGGAAAAGGAATTGCTAAAGAACTATTAGAATATGCTATCAAAGATGCCAAAGATAAAAAGATGAGTGGTATCTGTACGTTGGTATCTAGGAAAAAGAAACCTTTTATTGGTGAAAAGAAATTCTTTGAACACTATGGATTTAAAGTAGTAGATACAATCAATGACTATGAACTTTTGGCACTCCAATTTGATAATAAAGAAACACCAAAATTTAATGATCCGGCTAGAAAAATGGAAATTGCTAGTCAAGACTTTACTATTTATTATTCCAATGAATGCCCTTATGTTGAATATGAAGTAAAAGAATTATCAAATTATGCTAAAGAAAAAAATATGAAATTAGACTTTATTAAAATAGATTCATTAGAAAAAGCCAAAAATGCTCCTTGTATTTTTAATAACTGGGCTAATTTTTACAAAGGAAAATTTCTTTCAAATACAATTTTAAATGCTAATTCTTTAGAAAAAATATTAAAATAAAGAAATAGCTAAAAAAAATAAGGACTAAAATTAAAGGAGGCATAAAATGTATAAAAGATTATTAGGAGAAAAAGTGACTATTGTAGTATCTTCCCGAGGGGACAATTTATTAGAATATATTGGAACAATATCAAATGAAGATGAAAATACAATAGAATTAACTGACGTTGATATATCGTATCTTTTACTGAACTTTCAAAAAGGAATATTTGGTAACTCAATGAATCAATACCAACAAAATCTAGAAAAAGTAATTATTAATAAAAGATATATTATTTCTTGTAATAAGTAATAAAAAATGAAATAGTTTAAGGAAAGAAGTCTTTTAAACTACTTCATTTTTTTTAATTGCATAAATTATTATAGGAGGTCAATATGTTTAATATTAATTATTTGAGAGATTTTTTAATTATCTCTATTGCGTTAAGCACAATCACTTGCGCATTAGTTCAAAAAACAAAAATATTTTTTAAAAGCAACAAATATATAACTTTATATTCTTTTATCATAAACATAATAGTTGGAATAATTTTTTGTATAACGTTTACTGATATTTCGTTTCCCAACAATTTATGGATAGGGTTCTTTTCTTTTTTAGGAGCGGATTCCATTTATAAAACATTAGAAGGCAAAATATCTTCTTATAAAGATATCATGAGCGAAAAAACAGTAGCGATATCAACAGATAATATTATAAATAAGGAGGATAAATAATGGAAAAACCAATATTTCCAAGCAACTACATGAGAATCACTCAAGGATATATGGAAGGATCTCACCAAGATAGTTACGCTATTGATAATGCAGATAAAGATGGAGGAATCAGTAATTTATATGCGCCTTTTACTGGTATTATCAAAAAAATATATCCAAATGATGCTAATGAAGTTTGGCTAGAAAGCGAAGATGTGGTAGAATATCCAGATGGAACAAAAGATTACATGACAATGATGTTTGCCCATGCAAATGATATTCAAAATTTATTTGTGGGGAAACGCCTTCGACAAAAAGAAGTCTTTTATAAAGAAGGAACAAAAGGAAATGCTACAGGTAATCACTGCCACATAGAATGTGGAAGAGGAAAATTTACCGGAAATGGATGGCATAAAAATAAAGCGGGATATTGGAGTATTAATAATAGTAAAAAACCAGAAGAATGCTTATGGATAGATGAAACAATTAATATCTTAGATAATCATAACTATTTATTTAAAAAAATATCCACAGAAGTTGTGGATAAACCAAAAGAACTAGAAAAAGCGCCAATAGAAGAACAAAAAGAAATAAAAGCACCAGAAAAAGACAATAAAACTTTTATTGCTCCAAAAACAGATTTATATGGAGTTTATCTAAAAGAAAAGCAAAAAATTATTATTGAAGAACTATCCTAGTATAATTTCTAAAACCATCATAAGGGAAAATCCAGATACCAAGAATAGGGCCATAAGTCCTTTTTTCTTATTGGTTTGACTTTCGGGAATTAATTCCATAACCGTAACAAAAATCATTGCTCCAGCAGTAAAACTTAAAACAAAAGGAAGAATTTTTTGAACTTTTAACACAAGTAATGCTCCAATAATAGCAGAAATAGGTTCAACAACCCCACTAGCAGTAGCAAAAAGGAAAGACTTTAAGCGAGAAAGGCCATCCCTCCTTAGCGGCAAACTAATAGCACTTCCTTCAGGAAAGTTTTGGATAGCAATACCAATAGTTAAAGTAATTGCAGACCAAATATTTGTCTTATCACTAGAAAAGGGAATAGAACCAAAAGCCACACCTAAGACAAGGCCTTCTGGAATATTATGCAAAGTAATGGATGAAAATAACATAATGCAACGTCTAAATTTACTAATATTTTTTTTACTATTTTTTGCAAAAAGAGAAAGAATTTTATCTCCGACAAAAAGAGAAAGTGCCCCAGAAACAAATCCTATTAAAACGACAAACCAAACAACAAATTTTAATTTTTCAGCCATCATAATTGCAGGACTTAAAAGTGAAAAATAAGAAGCTGCTAACATAATACCAGCAGAAATAGAAAGCATAGAGTCCATAATATTTTTACGAACAGATTTAAAAAAGAAAACAGCTGCAGAGCCTAAAGTAGTAACAAAAAAAGTTAGTATTCCTGCTAAAAATGCTTGATAAATTGGATGAAGAGAAATAAATGATTGAATCATGAATATCACCATTATAAAATATGCAGAAATAAAAAGAATGTTAAATTGAAAAAAATAAAAACTAATAAATAATAAATAATAATTCAAAAGCCTGTTGTAAAAGTTTAGAAAAAAATATATAATATAAAATAGGATTAGAGTAGAGGTGGTTTCTGTGATAGTTAGATTAATAAAGAAAAAAAACATCTATAATTTTACGCTTCCTACTAAAGTAAGTGGAAATTATTGGATTACGGATAATGATTACTTTGGAAACACTAGAAATTTAATTAACGTAGAAGAATTTAATGGTGAGTGGAAGATAAAGAGTGACTTTGAAACCAAAATAATGTCTGGAGAACAAGAAATAGAGTCTGCAATTTTAAAAAATTACAGCCTTTACTTTTTAAAAGTAAATACAGACAATGAATATGTAATTTTATATTGCTCACCATCAGTAGAAGATGAAATTTTAAAATTATATGTAGGAAATCAAAAAGAAATTTTAATTGGAACAGATAATAGAGCTGAAATATATTATAACTATCCACTAGTGTCTAGGCAACAAGCAAGACTAATATATAGTAATGGAATATGGGTTGTTCAGGATTTAAACAGTAAATATGGAACTTATGTTAACAATATGTCTATTAGTACCAAACAATTAGAATATGGAGATATTATTTTTATCATGGGTTTAAAAATAATTGTTATGAAGGATACTTTAATAATAAATAATATTCAAAATTATTTAAAAATTGATGGTGGAGCTTTTCAAACAGTGGGCAATGTTATTCAAAGACAAACAGAGTTTGATAATCCTGATGAAGAAACAGTAGAATTTTACAAAGAAGATGACTATTTTTATAGAGAACCTAGGTTTAAAACAGGAATAGAAGATGCAATTATTACAATAGAACCACCACCAGGAACAGAAGAAGAGGACAAAACTCCAATTATATATACAGTAGGGCCAATGCTTACTATGGCAATGATGTCAATGTCAACGGGATATACCTCTGTGATGGGGGTAATGAATGGGACTATGGATATGAAAGCAGCTCTTCCAACATTGTTAATGTCTGGAGCGATGATCTCAACAATGCTATTATGGCCAACTCTACAAAGAAAATATCAAAATAAGCAGAGAAGAAAAAGAGAAACAGAGCGTTTATTGAAATATACAGCATACCTTGAAGAAAAGAAAGAAAAAATTCAGGTAGCAATGAAAATCCAACGACAAATTTTGATTGATAATTATCTTCCACTCTCACAAATAAAAGAAATTATATATCAAAAGAAAAGAAACCTTTGGGAAAGAGAAATTGATCAGGATGACTTTCTAGATTTAAGACTAGGAGTAGGAACTGCAGAACTACAAGGAAAAATTAATATACCAGAAGAACATTTTTCGTTGAAAGATGATGATTTATTAAAAGAAGTATACAAAGTTGGGTCCACCTCAAGAACCCTAGAAAATGTTCCAATATCTTTAAACTTTATTCAAAAAAATATTGTAGCAATCATAGGAACAGGCTCTAACAAAAAAGGATTTATAGATGGGTTGATTCTTCAAGTTATCACTTACCATAGTTATGAAGATTTAAAAATTATTGTGTTAACGAATGAACAAAATAAAGGAAACTGGGATTACTTGAAAATAGCCCCACATACATGGAGTGATGATAAAAGTTCTAGGTATTTTGCCACAAATTTAGATGAAGCAAAAGAAATATCACTGGCCCTTGAAAGAGAAATGCAATCACGAAAATTTAAAGAAAATAATGACAGAATGGAATTAAGCTCAGTTGATTATCACAAATATAAACCGTACTATTTATTGATTACCGATGATTACAAGCTTGTTAGAGATATTGAACTTGTAAAAGATGTCTGTGAGATGCCAATTAATTATGGATTTAGCTTAATTGTAATTAGCCCTAGATTAGTAAATATTCCAAATGAATGTAAAGCTTTTATCAGCATAGGTGATAAGAAGTCAGGGGTTTTTGAAAATGAATTAGTATCTAATAAGCAAAAAGAGTTTGAAGCAGATTTTGACCCTACATTAAATATGCTAGAATGCTGTAAAATAATTGCGAATATACCTATAGATATTGCTAAAGAAAATAGGACTTTACCGACCAGCATATCTTTCTTAGAAATGTATAATGTTGGTATGGTAGAACAATTAAATATTTTAAATAGATGGAAAACAAATGATCCAACGAAAACATTACAAACACCAGTAGGTGTTGATAAGTCACGAGAATTATTCAAACTAGACTTACATGAAAAAGCTCACGGACCACACGGCTTAATTGCTGGTATGACTGGTTCTGGAAAATCAGAATTTATAATAAGCTATATTTTATCTATGGCGATAAACTATCACCCATATGAAGTATCATTCATTTTGATTGACTACAAAGGAGGAGGTTTAACTGGAGCTTTTGAAAACAGGGAAACCGGAGTAAAACTACCCCATTTGGCAGGAACAATAACAAACCTTGATACCGTTGAAATGAACCGTTCTTTAGCATCTATTCAATCAGAATTAAGAAAACGACAAAGGCAATTTAATGAAGCAAGAGATAAATTGAATGAAAGTACTATTGACATATACAAATATCAAAGTTTGTACAGAAGAGGATTAGTAGATAAACCTATATCCCATTTGTTTATTATTTCTGATGAGTTTGCTGAATTAAAAGATCAAAGACCAGAGTTTATGGATCAATTAATATCAACTGCTCGTATTGGACGTTCATTGGGAGTACACCTTATTTTAGCAACTCAAAAACCAAGTGGAGTAGTTAATGATCAAATTTGGTCAAACTCGAAATTTAGAATTTGTTTGAGAGTTCAGGATAAATCTGACAGTATGGATATGATAAAATGTCCAGATGCCGCAGAAATAAAAACAACAGGACGCTTCTTCTTACAAGTTGGTTATAACGAATTATTTGCCATGGGACAAGCCGCTTGGGCAGGAGCTCAATATTATCCAACGGAGAAAAGAAAGAAAAAAGTAGACCAAACAATTAATTTTGTTGATAATGTTGGAACAGTTATCAAATCATTAGATACCAAACCAAAAGATGTAGTGGCACCATCAAAGGGTGAAGAGGTTACTAGCATTATCAAATATATTGTAGAAGAAGCCAAAAAAGAAAATATTTCTGTTCCACAACTATGGCTAGACAGAATACCAGATGTAATATACACCGATAGGTTGAAAGAAAAATATCATTATAAGACTCACAAAAATGTCATTACCCCAATTATTGGTGAATATGATGATCCAGAAAATCAATCTCAAAATGTATTAACGTTGCCATTATCAAAAGAAGGAAACACAATTATATTTGGTTCAGCTGGTAACGGAAAAGAGTTAATGTTATCTAGTATTATTTATTCATGTATTTCAACTCACGATGCTAAAGAAGTAAATTTTTACATTCTAGATTTTGGTGCTGAAACATTAACAATGTTTAAAGATGCTCCTCATGTAGGAGAGGTAATTTTATCATCAGAAGCCGAAAAAATAGATAATTTGTTTAAAATGGTAGATAAAATAGTAGAGGAAAGAAAAAAACTATTTATAGATTATAATGGATCATTCGACTTTTATATTAATCACGGTGGAAAACAAATCCCATTAATAATTGTTATTATCAATAATGTAGAAGCGTTTATTGAATCCTATGAACAATATGAAGACATGCTAGGTCAATTGACAAGAGATTGTCTAAAATATGGTGTTGTATTTATTTTCAGTACTAATGGTCCAAACACAGTACGCTATCGCTTGAGACAAAACTTTAAGCAAAATCTAGTATTACAATTTAATGATCCAATGGACTATTCATCAGTTATTCCAGGAGTACGAAAAAAAGAGCCATCAAAAGTATACGGGCGAGGATTAATTTTGCTTGATGGAATTTATGAGTTTCAAACAGCTTATGCTTACGCAGAAGAAAAAATGACTGATTACATTAAAATTATCTGTAAAAAATTAAATGATATTTGCTCATATAAAGCATTAAGAGTACCAATTCTGCCAGAAACAGTTAATCAAGAATTTGTAAGAGATTATCTTGGCTCTATTTCAAGTATTCCATTGGGAGTAGAAAAAGAGACTTTAGAAATAGCTACACTTAATATGCGTGACGAATTTATGTATATAATAACAGGTGATGATGTATCTGCAGAGCCCAAATTTTTTAAAGGTTTAATAAATAGTATATTAACTACAGAAAATACGGAGTGTATCGTATTCGATACAAATAGCATATTAAATGAATTAAAGCAAGAAAGAGTAACCTATAGTATGGATACCTGCTATGAATCAATTGATAAGCTAAACAAGGCATTTGAAGAAAATAATTCAGAGAAAACAACTATATGTTTTATGATGAATATACATGCAATGCTAGAAAAAATAAGCAGTATTGAAAAAGAAAAACTGCTAAAAGTAATAGCAGATAGCAACAAAAAAGGAAACATTAAATTCTTTATTATTGACACAATTGACATGATTAAGAGTTTTAACTTTGAACCATGGTTTAAAGGAAACGTTGATTTTGCAGAAGGAGTTTGGCTTGGAAATGGAATTGGTAATCAATTTACTTTAAAAATAACTACAAACTCTAGAATATTAAGAGCTGAAATAGAACCAGGTTTTGGTTATGTTATCAAGAAGGGAAAAGCTTTCCTTATGAAATTAATATCTGACGAATAGGAGGAACTGCAAATGAATAACAGAAATAAAGTTTTAATACAATTAGAAATACCCTTAATTGAAAAAAAATATGATTTGTTTATTCCTACTAACAAAAAGGTTGGAACAGTTAAAAGTTTAATAGAAAAAGCTTTGGTAGAATTGACTGATAACGTTTATGTTATAAGTGAAGACACTAATTTTTATAGTAAAGAGCTAGGCACAATTTATGATGTAAACCAAACAGTAAGAGATACTGATTTAAAAAATGGCTCAAGAATAATCTTGTTATAAGGAGAAGAAAAATGTCAGAGTATAATCGATATGTAACGGCAATTAACAAAATCTTTTATAATTTAGAAAAAATGAAAGCTGGCTGGAACTATTTAGACAATTTGAATTATATAGACAGTGTAGAAGAATATAAGCAAATAGTAGCTAGCAAGGCTGATGATTTTAAGCAAGCCAAAGTTTTAACTACAGAAAAGTTAGATGCTGAAATTGATAAGCCAGTAGAGAGCTTGGAGGAATAATAAGATGATAGGAAAACTAACTTATGATCAAATATTGGAAATTTCCAAAGATTTAAGAACACAGGCAGAAATTGTAGGAAAATTGGCAAAAGAAAGGAATATTCAACAGATAGAGGATTTTTCGGCTACAGTAGAGGGTTATTCTAAGTTTTTAGAAAACACTGTACAAATTAATAAAGATGCCGATTTAGCTTTAAAAGATTTAAAAGATCAAATACAATAAGAGCTTTCACGAAGAAAGCTCTTTTACATGTTTAAATAATTTTGTTTTTGGAAAATAATAATTTAAAATAGCATAATAAGGTATTCCATCTTTAGCAAGTTCATTAGCGCCAAAAATGCTAAGACCATAAGAGTTCCCTAAACCCCTTGTAATAACTCTTAGAAAATCTTTATAAATAATAAAATATATATTATCAGATTTTAAATGAAGTAAAGTTTTAATTTCATTTAATGAATACACCTTATTTTCAAAAATAATTCTTTTACTATTTCTTTTTGAAATAATGGAAATAGTATGTTTCTTTTTGAGAGAAAGTTTAAAAATAGTAGATAATTCATGATAAGAAAAATCGTGAACATTAACATAATTAAAAGAGGCCATATCCCATAAACTTTGAACAGAGGATAAATATGGATATAAAGAATTAGTTATCGTTTTTCCACTATTACAGTAATGAATAAAAGGTAATATATAATTGTTTTCATAGTCTAAAAAAACAGAGTCAACAGCAGAAATAATAGTATTAAGTCTTTTTTTAATATAATCAAAAGAAGAAAAAATAGTTTTATAATATAAGAAAGGTCTATATTTAATAAAATTGTCTTCTGCAACAATGTATTTTTGATCCTCCATCATTTTATAAGCATAGCCACTATAAAGAACACAAATACATTTTAAAACTTCATCGTGAATATCAAAACTAAAATAACAAAATAGAATACTTAATAGATAGTCCCTCAAAGATATTTCGCACAAAGAATCATCCTCCATCTTTATAGAAACCATAAAGTTATCAGTAGAATAAGAAGAACTAAAAGATTGATAAACAGCATTAGAAATATCAATAGACTTCACAATAATTCCATCTACAATCAAATAAATATGACTTCCATGAAAAGGAATATTGTTACTCTGAATAAAATTATTAGTTCTTCGTCTCAAGTCATTTTCATCTTCAAAAGAAAAATCATCAGAAAATTCATATTTCATAGTAAGATATAAGTACAAAATATCTTCTTTTCCATTATTATGAATTTCATAATTATAAAACATAAAATCACCTAATAGTAGTATGAAATAAATGAATAAATATATACAAAAAGAATTAAAATTCAAAATATTTTAATTCTTTTTTCATAGAACAATCAAGTCCAGTAAGATAACTAATATTAGGAAATACTCTTTCTAAATCAATATCTTTTCCATCTAAATAATCAAAACTAGCGCAAATAAGAACTTTTGCTTGTTTAATAGATTTAATATACAAATCTGCTAAAGATTCTGTACTAGTTATTCCATAAGAGACAGGGTTTCTCCATAAAGTATGATTAGTATTTAAAAAATTATGTTTATCGTTCAAAGGATAATGATAACTAATAGCTTCAAATCGAAAACAACGTTTGGGAGTGAACGTATCAATAGTTTTATATAAAACTTTTTTTATCCCCCAAGCATCTTTCCTAAAGAGCCTTAAAGCTAGCTTCATCTGTTTTAAGGACTTATAATAAATATGACTCATATTTTTTAATTTAAATGTATTGTAAAAACTATAGTCAATCAAATGATTTAGTTCCTCAGAAAAAGGATAAAGATCAAAAGAATAATTGATAAAATTAAAAGAATAGGGATTTAACTGTAATCGCCTTTTAATCATATCATTATCGAGAAAAACTTCCATCAAATCATGAACATTATTATATTTATACGTACTAGGGTCATTTTTCTTAAAAAAACCAGTTTTATAGATAATATAAGGATGCAAAGTAGAGTCAAGTACAAAATGACATATAACTCCAACTAAGAAAGAATAAACATCACAATCATTTAATTTATTATCACGAACATACTTTAAAAGATTGATAAAAAAATCTTGAGACTTATTCGTATGAAAAAAAGAATGAAAATCTCTAATTTTTTTACCAGGAAAAATAGAAAAAAGATTATAAAAAATAAGACTATCCATACTTTGAGAAAACATTTTACAGCGTCTAAAATCTAATTTTTCTTTAATATTTATAGGTAATACATCATAAACATCTTTTGCAAAAAAAGCATGCATAACAGTAGCTGGCATAAAATCCCCCCTAAAATTTACTGTCTAAAATAATTGTATCACATATTTTTTATATTTTTTACCTTTTTATAATAATAGTATGGTATAATTCATAATAGGTGAAAATATATGATAGAAAAACATTTTAAAAATTTGGAAGAGCAAATAGAAATTTTAAAATATAAAGGTATGAAAATTAATGATGAAAAATTTGCAAAAAGAATACTTTTAAGAGAAAATTATTTCTTTTTAAATGGATATAGACACCTATTTTTAATTTCAAATGAAAATAGGCATTTTAAGGAAGGAACAACATTTGAAGAAATGTATAGTCTATTTCTATTTGATCGATCTTTTAGAAATGTTTTATTCAAGTATTTATTAGTAATAGAAAACAATTTAAAATCAATAATATCATATCAATTGTCTAGGAAATATGGTTATAAGGAAAAAGATTATTTAAAAGAAAAAAACTTTACACCATTGCCAGAAAAACGAGCCCAAATAAATGATTTGCTAAAGAAAATGAAAAGACAAATCCGTGTAAATGGTTCTCAGCATACAGCTACTCAGCACTATGTATCTAATTATGGATATGTCCCACTATGGATATTAGTAAAAGTATTATCATTTGGAATTGTTAGTGAATTATATCAAATATTAAAGGTAGAAGATCAAAAAGAAGTTGCTGCAGTATACAATATTAATAGAGAAGAATTTGCTGTGTATTTGCCAATTTTAGCCAATTACAGGAATTTATGTGCTCATGAGGATATTTTATATGAAAACAAAACTCAAAAAGCCATAGAAGATACAATATATCATCAATTATTAAAAATACCAAAAAAAGATGAAGAATATATTCAAGGAAAATACGACTTATTTGCCCTTGTAATAATTATGAAGCAGCTTCTTCAATTTGAAGAGTTTAAAAACATGACATTGGAATTAGAAAATGTAATTGAAACATTAAATTATAATCTTCATACAATCAAAATAGATGAGGTATTAAAAAGAATGGGCTTCCCTCTAAATTGGAAAAATCTTGCCAATATAGAAAAAGAAGAGTGTGATAATGATGAAAAATAAAACCCAATACAAAGAAATATTTTTAATTATTTCATCTTTTTTAGTTGGTGGTATTACCATGCTTGCTATTGTTAGGTTTACGCCTCTCGTAAGTGAAATGATGAAATATTATGATGGTTATGTCATTACAAAAGGAGGCACTAAAGTTTTAGAAAGAACCTCTTTATCTACATCAGTAAATAAAGTATATGATGCAGTTGTGGTAGTGCAAGGATATATCAATGATAGATTAGATACAACAGGAACGGGCTTTGTTTACAAAGTAGATAACCAATATGGATATATATTAACAAATGAACATGTCATTACAGGGAGTAATAAAATTAAAGTAATCATGACAACAGATGAAGAAACTAGCGCAGAACTACTTGGAAAAGATGAATATTTAGATTTAGCAGTTCTAAGAATTGATAAAAGTTTCATAAGACAAATTGCTGAAATAGGAAAAAGTGAAGAGATGAATTTGGGTGATATTGTATTTACAGTAGGATCACCACTTGGCTATGACTACCGAGGAAGTGTTACTTCAGGGGTGTTATCTGGAAAAGATAGACTTGTATCTATTTCTGTTTCAGGATCTAATAATAATGATTGGGTAATGAGAGTGTTACAAATAGATGCATCTATTAATCCAGGAAATAGTGGTGGACCTTTATTAAATGTAAATGGAGAAGTAATAGGTGTCTGTTCAATGAAACTAGTAGATGATGATATTGAAGGTATGGGATTTGCTATACCAATTGAATATGCTATGAACCATGTGGAATCGTTAGAACATAATGAGAAAATAAAATGGCCAATTTTAGGAATTGGGATGACTAACGTAACAGATTCGACAACTCTAAGCAAAAATAATATTAAAGTACCAAATAACATAAAGGAAGGAGTTGTTATAACAAATATAAAAGAAGGAACGGGAGCCGCAAAGTCTAATTTAAAAAAAGGAGATATTATCACAAAGATAAATGGTAGAAAAGTAAAGGACAGTGCGTATTTAAGATATGAAATATATCAGCATCAGTCTGGAGATGTCATCGAGCTAACGTATATAAGGGATGAAAAAGAAAAAATAGCAAAAGTAACATTAAGCAGTTAAACAAGTAAAAACTGCTTTTTAATTTGTAAAAGCAAAAAGTCGAAAATTGGTTAATAATTGACATTTATATTCTTTTAAGATAAAATTAAAAAGTAAAGTAGTAGAATATGACATATCTTTACGACCAAAGAATAAAAGAAGAGGAGGTGGATATATGAAGGGAAATAAAAAAGTTTTGGCATTGTCCATCCTAGTTCTATTATTAGCTGTAACTTTTACAACGTATGCAATGTATAGATCTAGTGCAGAAGGTGCTGGATCAGTTGATGCGGCAGCTTGGGTTGTTAAAATCAAATCAGAAGATATTGACGAAGCAAACTTTGATTTTGATGCTGGTGATATTACTTGGACTTCATTAACTGGATATAATGATACCATCGCCCCAGGATCTGAAGGATATATCGAAATTCCTGTTGATGCTGATGGATCAGAAGTTGATGTAATTCTTACAGCAACGTTAGATGTTACTAATTTGCCAGCTGGTATGACCGCTACAGTTCAGGGCGGTAATTCACAAACGATTAACTATTCAGCAACTGCAGGAGCAATGGAAACAAAAGTTAGAATTAACATATCTTGGTCTGGAGCTGAATCAGATACTGATGAAAAAGATGGAACAGATTTAGCTGTATCAGATACAACACTTTCATTACCAGTTACTTTAACTGCTAAGCAATCACTAGTTAATCATGCTTCATAAAAAAGCGTTAAAAATAAAAACAAAGAATAATTTCAATTATTCTTTCATTTAAAATTTATAAATATTTGTAAGCTTTAAATGAAAGAATAGTTTTAAGGAAGTGAAAAAATGCCTAAACAAAGAAAGGATAATAAAAAGGACTTAGTAATAAAAATAATATTAATAATTATAATTATTCTTTTGCTATTACATAACTGTTCATTAATTAAGAAAAGAGGCAAGAAAGAAACAGGAAACATCAATATCATTGATATTACTTGTAGCAATAATAAATGTCAAGAATTTTCAGGAGATATACCAATTGATTGTTTAGAAGATGAAGACAATAGTAAATGTCTAGTTCCTGATTTTGTAGGAAAAACAAAAAAAGATATTTTAAGATGGCTTAGTTCAATATCAAACACAATAGAAATAGAGATTAGAACAGTAGAAGATTCAAATTATAAAGATGGAACAGTTTTAGAACAGTCTGTTTCAGGAGTAAGTACAAAGGACTTACTGTCAAATAAAACAAAGCTAATAATTACAATTGTCAATAATGGTTCGTTAGTTGACTGTGAAAAAAATAGTAAGAGTAGTAAATGCATCTTACCAAACTTTATTGGTGAGACAAGAGGTAATGTAGAAAATTGGTTAAATGGTATTATCAATAATGTAAAAGTAAAATATGTTTATGTTGAGTCTAATAAAAAAGCAGGAACAATAATCAATCAGTCAATTAATAGTGGAACATCAATTAAAAATATAGCTGATAAAGATGAAACAATTATTTTTTATATATCAAAAGGAGCAAAAAAAACTCCACCTACAAACTCTACCAATAATAATGATCAAGGAGGGACCCCTGTCCCAGATGATCAAACACCAGATGAAGAAGAATTAGATGGTGATTTTTATGTTAGTGATAAAAATATAGTAAAATGGCAAGACGAAACAGATTTAAAAATCTTTACAGATTCAGTATATGAAAAAAACGGAAAAATTGCTCCGGAAAGTTCTAATACATACAAATTTGTTGTTAATAATGGAACACAATATAATTTAAAATACAAGATATCATTTACAGAAACAAATCAATATAACATAAATATGAAATATAAGTTAAAAAAAGGAGATACATATTTAATAGATCATTACGTATCATATGATCAATTAAATGTTGAAAATATGTCTTTAAATAGTCAAAGTTCTGATACCTATTATCTTGAATGGAAGTGGGTAGGAGATAATGATGATAATGATACTCAAATTGGTAAAAATGCCAAAAACAATAATATTAAATATGGTTTGAAAATTAATATAGAGGCAGAAAGCAAATAATGGAAAAGTTATTAAAAATAGTATCTAATAGTATCTTTATTACAGGAATAGCTGTGCTATCAATATATTTTGCTTTAAGACTATTAGGAATAGCAGAAATATATAAAGTAAAGACTGGTTCTATGGAAGAAGGTATTCATGCAGGAGATTATATATTAATTTATAAGAAAAAAGATTATAAATTAGGTGAGATTGTTACATATAGAAAAGATGGATATCATGTAACACATAGAATTATCAAAAAAAATAAAAAGAAATTTGTAACAAAAGGTGATGCTAACAACATAGAAGATGAAGAAATAGAATTAAAAAGCATTGTTGGAAAAGTTATTTATAGTGGAGGAATATTAAATTTCTTAATTGATTATAAATATGCTATAAGCAGTGGATTATTAGGACTATATTTGTTAAGCTGTTATTTTGTGAAAGAAGAAAAAATAACGGAAGAATAAAATAAGCGAAAGGAGTATTAGTATGAAAAAAAACGTAGGGAAATTACTATTATTAATTATTGCCATATCAATGATTTTTTATACGGTACATACTTTCGCAATGTTTAGAAAAACGTCATTAGGGACTGGAACTCTTGATACAGCAACATGGAATGTAACTCGTAGTCAAAGTCAAAGTGGAGATTCGATTGATATTTATCCAGGAGGAGCAACGGACAATTATATATTAACCGTTCAAAGTAACTCAGAGGTTGATGTAACATACAAAATAATCATAAGCAATCTACCATCTGGAGTAGAAGTCGATTTAGATAATAGTGGCCATTACTATATACCAACAGATGGAACACTAACGATACAAACAGCTAATACTGTTATTAATTACAATGATGACATTAAAACAAAAACTCATACATTGACGTTTAGAGCAACATCTGGAGCAAGCTTAGTAGCAGAGCAAGAAATAAATGTTGATGTAGAATTTAAGCAAAAAATATAAATAAAAATAGAAAAGGAAAGTGAGGAGTAGAAATATGGATTTAAAGAAACATAAAAAAATACTTGTTCTTATAGTAACAATGTTCATTTTCTATGCCATCACAAATGGTGCATTTTCTATATATAGAGAAATAAAAGGGGATTCAATTGATTTAAGAATTTTAGATCCAAGTGGAATGGTTACAGTAAACTTTGATGCTAATGGTGGAACTATCGCTTCAGAAGATGCATCAAGAAGTGTACAAACAGGAACGGCAGTTGGTCAATTACCAACTCCAACTATGACAAATAATAACTTTCTTGGATGGTTTACTGATTCACAAGAAGGAACACAAATAACTGCTGATACAATAGTAACAGGAACAACTGTTACTTATTATGCCCACTGGGCAAAAATTGTGTGTAAAAAAGCCACAACAGGAACATTACACACAGAGACATGTGATACCGGAGGCAGCTGTCTTAATGACATGATGGGCTATCACCTTGGGGATACTATAACGTATGGTACTGTACCAGGAGAAAACAGCCCATTAGTAGGAGATGCCTATGATTGTGATGTAAATGATGATGAAACATGGGATCCATTAACGGAAAGATTCTATTATATAAGAAGTTTTGGTGGAACTTCTCAAGTTGAAAATTCAGCATTAGTACATTTCACTAGCTTTGATGAAACTGGTCAAATGGATTCAGGAAGTGGTAGAGGTAGTTATGCATATGATACAGCTATAAATTATCTGCCGACAGCAGCCAATTGGGATAATCCAGCACTTATTGAAATGAGCGGGAATATTACTAGATTTATTAAAAAAGATGATTTAACCGCAGCTTGTGGAGGACTAACTGATGCTCATTTGAAAAACTGCCAGTTTTTCTTAGAAACATCAAGATTCCAATCTAGTGAATTGGGAAGAGCAGGAATATGGATTGAAAATGAAAATTTAAGTTATCATAGAATTCATACTCAAAGTCTTTATATTTATCATTCTGCTGTTGTAACAAGTGAAAATACTGCCAGACCAGTTATTGAAATTCCATCTAATACCATTGAAGAATTTATAACGCCTCAAAGTTATACTATAACATTTGATCCAGGAGATGGTACTTTAGAAGACCCAGCTACAGCAACAAGAAAAGTGTACGGTGGAGCAACGCTTGGAACATTACCAACCGCAACTTATGCACATCACACATTACTTGGCTGGTTTACAGATCCAACAAATGGGACACAAATTACGGAAAATACCGTTGTATCAGGAGACAATACTTATTATGCTCATTGGGTTGAAAATATTACAATTACATTTAATGCAAATGGTGGAACAGTAACTCCTGCATCAAGAGAAATAGCACCAGGAGATGCTATTGGTGAGTTACCTATTCCTGAATATATTGGACATGAGTTTGCTGGTTGGTTTACGGATCCTGATAACGGAACAGCAGTACATCCAACTACTACTTTTAATACAACTACTACAATCTATGCTCATTGGGAACGAAATCCATTAGAATATGTATTCTACATTCCGGGAGAATGTACATTTACAAGTGCAGGTATTACTAATGGTCCTAATGGAAACTGTATAAGCACAGTGAATCCAACAGATTCAAATATTGATTATACCCAGTCTCCATTGTCTGAGAAAAAATATATTGATACTGGAATAGCGTTATATAATTCAACTAATCATGATAAAGATTATGAGATTCATTTTGAAATAGTATCTTACAATGGTAGTGAAAACGAAAGTCAAGCCACATTCTTTAACACTAAAAACGAAGAAACAGGCTATCCTGGACTAGTAGTTAGAAGAAGTACAAATAAGAGTAAAGAAATTGAATTTGCATCTAGAAAAACGTCAGGCGCTAATGAAAGTGTTATTCTTAATAGCGATGATATTACTAAAATGTCAGTATATAGAATAAATGGAGAAATTTATTATAGTATAAACAATGGGGAAAAAGTTTTTGTAAACGATTTAACAGAATATAATCCTATCTTTAACTTAACAACGTGGTTTGGAGGAGCACCAACTACTGCTTCAGCAACTGCAGCAAGAAGATTCTTAATTGGAACTTTAAAAAATATTTATATTAAGTTAACTCCAGATTCTACAACTAAGGCAACAATAACATTTGATCCAAACTATCAAGGTGCAGAGTCATTTGAAGAAGAGTATTCTATAGGTCAGCCTATCGGAGAATTGCCAACTACTACAAGACCGGGCTATACCTTCCTTGGCTGGTTTGATAATCAAACTACTGGAAATCAAATAACCTCAAATACAATTATTAACAGCGATGATACATACTATGCACATTGGCATGAAGATGTAACAGTAACATTACATGCTAACGGTGGTACAGGTGTTCCAAATACAATAACAGTTCCATATAATACTGCTATTGGAACTATTCCAACACCAACTAAAGCAGATAACACATTTGCCGGATGGTATTCTGACCCAACATTTGATACCCCAGTATCATCATCAACAGTCATAACAAGTAATTCTGATTTCTATGCTAAGTGGACACAAAATATAACAATAACATTTAATGCAAAAGGTGGAACAGTAAGCCCAACAACAAAAACATTTACCTCAGGAAGCGCTATTGGAGAACTACCAACACCAGAAAAAACAGGATATACATTTGCAGGATGGTATCTTGATGATGAGACATATCAAAATCAAGTAACAGCCCAAACGACATTCAATACGACAACAGAAATCTATGCAAAA
>OCVV012858532.1_pt1 | contig 18899 bp, 14 predicted proteins | sample 1539721 | NCBI WGS metagenome assembly OCVV01 (sample SAMN02144230, study PRJEB22623) | gut metagenome | biome: sheep rumen | host: Ovis aries | place: New Zealand | reverse complement strand
CTTAATTCTATTGAAGAAAAATAGCAGTAGGTGAACAGCCCAACGCTGATCACGCCCGAGCCGATGAATATCCAAATATCCTTCAGGCGAATGATAAACAAGCTACGTTTGTAGATCAGCACAAACAGCGAGAACAGCACCGCCGCGATCACCATGCGCACGGCAACAGTCTGCATGGAGCTCAGCCCTATTTCGTTATACCGCCGCACGAAAATGCCGATACAGCCCCATAGGGTACCGGCTAGCAGCACGAAGAATACTGCAAGTTTTTTCAGCCCCGCGGGGCTTTTTTTCTGCTCCTTGTTAAGGCTCATATCACTCTGCCTTTCCGTCTTTCATGAATTCCGTTATCGGCATCTCATCCTGCGCGCATGCGAGCAGCAGCTTCATATACGCGCACTCGGGGGCGATATCACACAGCGGGATCGCGCCTGCGCCCATCGCGTCCACGGTGGTTTGATAGCGCTTTCTGCCGCTGTGGAGCGGCGCGAGGAATACGGGGAGCTCGGGGTGCGCTTGCATCCACGGGACAAAACGGTCGGCATCCAAGGTCGCGCTGTGGTACAGTGTGTGCAGTACCGCCCTCACGCCGTCCGTGCCGATCCTTGTATAATCCTGCATGGGATAGGGCGTCAGCATCAAAACATTGTCACTAATGAGCGGCAGACGCTCGCGGTCGAATACCTGCGGGATGCGCTGTGCGAGATAGGGGCGCTTTTCGTGCAGAACGCCGTTTTCAAATATGCCGTAAGCGCCGTGGAAGCTATCGAAATCGTCACCAAAATCCGCCTGCCGCAGATCGGTGGCGGCGTGTACATAGGTCACGCCGTCCGTGTTGCGATACGGTGCCAGTACGCCGCGTACTCCCTGCCCGATCAAATCGACGGCACAGGAAAAGTTGACATAGCCGTTGCTGTCGGGTGCGGTCAGGATCTTGTTCGCCGCAACGATCATCACGGGGATCGGACAGTCGCCGAGCAGCAGACCGACAAAGGACGACAGGTAGGCGAGGCTGTCGCTGCCCGCCGTAACGATCACGCCGTCATAGGCGGCAAAGTCAATATCAAACAACGCCTCCGCCAGCGAATTATAATCATCACACGTGATGCGCTCGCTGAGGATGTTCAGCGGATGGACGGTATCGAATTGTATGTGATCGTGCTCAGAAAGATAGCGGTCAACGACCGCGCTTTTTCCGTCCGCGCGGACATTGATGCTCCCGCCGTCAAAGGACGAGCCGATCGTGCCGCCGGTCATAACAATCAGGATTTTCATAGGATCACCTTTTTTCATGAGCGGAATCGTGTAGGGTACGGCGCCGACACGCGTGTCCGACGTACCGCATGGGTTTACGGCTTCAATCTGATCTAAGGCCTTCGATTGCATCAAAGCCTGCTATTCTCGGTACGTCATAAATGCCGTACCCTACAAAATCCCCTAACAAGAAGCCCGCCGAAAAGGCGGGCTATGTTTCTTATTTCTTCTCTAATTCTTCGAGAATGACTTTTTTGATGTTGGGAGCGGTGAGTCCGAAGATATCGAGCAGCTCCTTTGCGGGGCCCGAATAGCCGAATTCATCGTATACGCCGATCCTGCGGACAGGCACGGGGCACTCAGCGGAGGTGACCTCGCATACCGCGTCAGCCAAGCCGCCGATGACGTTGTGCTCCTCGACAGTGATGATCCTGCCGGTCTCCTGCGCCGCCTTGAGGACGATCTCGCGGTCGATGGGCTTGATGGTGTGGATGTTGATCAGGCGCACGCTCTTGCCCTCTTTTCTGAGCTCGTCAACCGCCTTGAGGCTCTCGAGCACGCACAGACCGGTCGCGATGACGGTGATATCCGCGCCCTCGCGCAGGGTGATTCCCTTGCCCCAGTGGAACTCATAGGTCTCGGGATCGTTGAAGCTGTCGATCGCCAGTCTGCCCAGACGGATGTAGACAGGGCCCTCATATTCGAGCGCCGCCTTGGTGGCCGCCTTCATCTCCCAGTGATCAGCAGGGTTGAGCACGACCATGCCGGGGATGGTACGCATGATACCGATATCCTCCAGGCACTGGTGGGTCGCGCCGTCCTCACCGGTAGAGATACCCGCGTGAGAGCCCGCAATCTTGACATTCAGGTTGGGGTAGGCAACGGAGTTGCGGATCTGCTCAAACGCTCTGCCGGTGGCGAACATCGCAAAGCTCGCCGCTACGGGAGTCTTGCCGGACGCCGCCAGACCTGCCGCTACACCTACCATATTTGCTTCGGCAATACCGCAGTCGAAGAAACGCTCAGGGTATTTGTCACCGAAGATCGATGTTTTTGTTGCCGCCGCAAGATCGGCGTCCAGTACAACGATGTCAGGACGAGACTCTGCCATCTCGCACAGCGCTTCACCGAAGCTCTCGCGCGTCGCCTTAGTAATGATTTCTGCCATCTTACGCCTCCAGTTCCGCGAGCTGTGCTTCCAGCTCTGCCATCGCTACCTTGAATTCATCCGCGTTGGTCGCCTTGCCGTGCCAGCCGACCTGATTCTCCATAAAGGAAACGCCCTTACCCTTGATCGTCTTCATGATGATCGCAAAGGGCTTGTCGGAGGCTTTTGCCTGCGCCATCGCGCTCTCGATCTGATCAAAATCGTGACCGTCGATGATCACGGTGTCAAAGCCGAAGGACTCGAACTTGGTGTCGAGCGGTTCAACGCCGCCGATCTCCTCGGTGGTGCCGTCGATCTGCAAGCCGTTGCAGTCTACGATAACAGTCAGATTATCGAGGTTGTGGTGGCCGGCAAACATCGCCGCCTCCCAAACCTCGCCTTCCTCGCACTCACCGTCGCCGAGCACGGTATAAACGCGGTAATCTTTATTGTCCATCTTTGCGGCGAGCGCCATACCGCACGCGGCGGAAACGCCCTGCCCCAGAGAGCCGGAGCTCATATCGATACCGGGGGTACCCTTCATATCGGGATGACCCTGTAACATGGCCCCGACATGGCGGAGCACCTCGAGCTCTTTCCAATCAAAATAGCCCTTGAGCGCCAGAACGGCGTACAGGCTCGGGCAGCAATGTCCCTTAGATAATACAAAACGGTCTCTGTCCGCCCAATCGGGATTGGCGGGATCGACGTTCATCTCCTTAAAATAAAGGTAAGTGAACATATCCGCCGCCGACAGCGATCCGCCCGGGTGTCCGGATTTTGCGTGAAATGTACCGATGATGGCGCCCATTCTCGCCTTGCACGCGAGAATCTCGAGATTTCTCTTTTCAGCCTGATTCATCCTTATGCCTCCCCAAAAATATGCAGCATTTTGCAGAATGGGCGCACTGCGCACCACTCCAGAATACACACATACTTTACCACATTTCTCTCAAAATATTTTTCATTATGTGAAAAAAGCCGAAAATCGGTCATTTATATTGAAACTACCTAAAAATTGTGATACAATCCCATCGGAAAGGAGCGAAATGTATATGTTGCTGACTGCCGATATCGGAAATACCAATATCAAATTTGGTATCTTCAACCAAAGGGAGCTGATCCGCACGCTGACCATCTCCTGCAACAAGGCAAAAACCGCCGATGAATACGGGGTGGAGCTATACTCGCTGATCCGCGTGATGGGCATCCACCGAGATGATTTTTCCGGCTGTATCATCAGCTCTGTCGTTCCGCTCATCACCACACGCATCGAGGACGCCGTGCGCGATATCCTCGGCGTTGATTCGATCATCGTCGGCCCCGGCGTCAAGACGGGACTGAATATCTGCATCGACGATCCGTCCACCTTAGGTGCCGATCTGGTTTGCGCCTGTGTTGCGGCGAACGCCTACAACAAGCCGCCCATGATCGTCATCAGCATGGGCACGGCGACGGTATGGTGCGTGATCGATCAGCACGGCAACATGATCGGCTGTCCGATCGCCCCCGGTATGTCCGTATCGCTCGAGGCGTTGACCAAAAACACCGCGCTGCTGCAGGGCGTTGACTTCTCGGCGCCCTCATCCGTCATCGGCAAGAACACCGACAAGAGCATCCGCGCGGGCGTGGTATGGGGCACGGTGTGCATGATCGACGGCATGATCGACAGGATCGAGAAGGAGCTCGGTCAAAAATGCCATGTCATCGCCACCGGCGGACTCGCCAAAACGATCGTCGAGCACTGCGAGCACAAGATCGATCTGCATGAAAACCTGATCCTCAACGGTCTGTGCCGGATCTATGAGAAGAATGTGAAAAGATAACAGAGAAAAGAGAACAGAGAACAGTTGATGTATCTCGCTTCGCTCGATCAATTATATCAACCCAAAACGCAAAGTGTTTCACTTCACTGTTATCTGTTATCTATTATCTGTTCTCTAATAAAATTGCGCTTCACCTCGTCGAAGTTTTTCGGCAAACATGAGGGAGGCAGCAGGAGGTATTTTTATGTCAAACGCAAAAACAAACACCTTTAAGCTGACGGGCTTGGGCATCTTGACAGCCATCATCATTGTGCTGCAGGTATTCACCACGTTCGTTCGCTTCGGACCGTTCTCGATCACCCTAGCGCTGATCCCGATCGTTGTCGGCGCCGCCATGTACGGCAAGGGCGCGGGCGCGTATCTGGGCGCGGTATTCAGCGTGGTCGTCGTGATCATGTGCATCACCGGCGGCGACGTCGGCGGCGCGATGGTATGGGCGGCGAACCCCTTCATGTGCGTCATCATGTGCATGCTCAAGGGTACAGTCGCGGGCTTCTTAGCCGGATGGATGTACGAGCTGATCGCACCGAAGAATCAGCTGCTCGGCGTGATCATCGCGGCACTGGTCTCCCCCATCGCCAACACCGGTATCTTCATCATCGGTATGCTGTTGTTCTTCAAGGACACTTTAGCGGCATGGGCAGGCGGCTCCGATCTGCTGACCTACATTATCATGGGTCTGACCGGCGTCAACTTCCTGGTCGAGCTGGGCGTAAACCTGATCCTCAGCCCGATCGTCGTCAAGATTATCGAAGCGGTCAAGAAAGCCAGCAAAGCATAATCTTTTCATCAGTTGAGATTGCCACGGCTTCTTTTGAAGCCCTGCAATGACAACAGATTGACAAAGCGCTCTGTATCACACGGTACAGAGCGCTGTTTTTATTCCGTTATTTCATCGTCTGATATGGGATCAGGCAAATCAATCGGCTCGGGGAGTTCTTCCCCGGGCTTTTCTCTTCTCTTTTCTGTTTTATCCTTTGACCTTCTGCCGATCAGGATACCGAGCCAAACCAGACCGCCGATCAGGATGGGGATGCCCGCGCCGAGCAGAATCCATTTGAGTACACTGTTGTCTTTTCGCAAGTCGAAAAAGCCTGAGGGTGAATCCTCTGCGCCATCCTCACCGATGCTGAGATCAGATTTTCCGCCGCCGCGTTGAGAAGCGGACCCAGCTGTGCCGGTGGTTGTGCCGTCGGTGCGGCTCACCTTTGCAGCCGCTTCCACATCCTCCTTGCCGAGCTTGACGGTCAGGGAAGGATCGCTCCAATCGGACAAAAGCTTTTTCTCCGCGTCCGCCGCCTGAAGCATATGCAGGGTGAAATCGACCGAGCCCGCCTTTAGCGCTTTGAAGGACACGCGGCAGAGCTTGCCGCTGACCGCCGTTGATGAAGCATACGCAAAGGTGACCTTGCCCTTTTCGGAATGATCGCACACCGTTGCGGTATCGTCGGCGGCAACGGAGTAGTAGCCCGCCATGTCATCGGCAAAGCGCAGCTCGAACACCGCCGCGGTCACCTCGCGCGCACTGTAAACATCGATGTAAAATACGGCGCTTCTCTCAGAGCGGGGCGTATACTCGATGGAGCAATCCTCCGCCGCGGAGCAAATACAAATCGGCAGCACCCATAACAGCAGGAGTGCTGTAATCAGGATCCGCTTCATATCACCATACCGCCGTTGACGGAAAGCACCTGCCCCGTGATAAAGCGGGCTTTTTCGGACGCGAGGAACAGCACCGCGTCGGCGATATTCTCGGGTGAACCGAGGCTTGTCAAAGGTGTCTCATCTTTTAACACGGCGACATCCTCATCCGAGAATCCCGCCATCATATCGGTCATCACCACACCGGGCGATACGGCGTTGACGCGCACACCGGAGGGGCCGACCTCCTTGGCGAGCGCCTTTGTCAGCCCGATCACGCCCGCCTTTGCGGCGGAATACGCCGCCTCGCAGGAAGCGCCGACCTCGCCCCACATGGAGGCGATATTGACGATCACGCCGCTATGGGCGCGGATCATATCAGGGAGCGCCTCGCGGCAGCAGTAAAATGCACCCGAGAGGTCGGTATCGATCAGCCGCCGCCACTCGTCGTCGGTCATGTCGGTCAACAGCCCCACATGAGCAATGCCCGCATTGTTGACGAGGACGTCGATTGCCCCCAGCTCAGCGCGGACGGTCTCAAACATCCTCTTGACCTGCGTGCTGTCGGCAACATCCGCCTGCACGGCACATGCTCTCACGCCGAGAGCCTGTAGCTTGTCCAATAAGGCAAGCGCCTTTTCCTCGCTGCGGCAATAATTCAGCGCCACATGATAGCCCGCCTTTGCAAAGGAGAGGGCGCATTGTGCGCCGATCCCGCGTGACGCGCCCGTGATCAATACCGTACTCATCTTTCTATCCTCCGTATTATAGAATCAGGCAACACCGCGTCATTTAATTGGTGTTGCCTGTGGTAAAGGGATCGAGTGATCCCGATTATTCTTTCGTCAGTTTCTTTTCCACGCAGCGGGCAGGAAGATCAGCAGGAACGGATAGAGCTCCAGACGACCCGCAAGCATATTGAAGCAAAAGACGAGCTTAGAGAACACGCTGAAGCCCGCGTAATTGCCGGTGGAGCCGACGATGTTCATACCGGGGCCGGTGTTATTCAAGGTCGCCAGAACGCTGGAAAAGCTCGTTGTAAAATCAAAGCCGTTCAAGGAGATCAGGATCGTGGACACGATGATGATCGCCATATAGATCACAAAGAATACGCTGACAGAGCGGCTCACCTCGTGAGTGACCTTCTTGCTGTCCATCCTGACGGTGTGGACGGTACGCGGATGCAGGATCAAGGTGAATTCCTTTTTGATGCCCTTGAGCAGGATTACAAATCGCGAGACCTTCAAGCCGCCGCCCGTCGATCCGGCGCACGCGCCGATACAGGTTGCAATCAGCACCAGCGTCTTGGAGAACTCCGGCCAGTGGTTGACGTCGGTGATCGCCATACCGGTAGAGGACTCGACCGAGGTGATATAGAAATAGCTTTGATGGAAGGATTGGAGGAAGCTGCCCTCAAACATCCCGTGAGCGGACAGATCGATCGCGATCGCCACGGTGAAGCCGAGAGTGAGCCCGAGATAGACCCACACCTCCTCGTTTTTGAACGCCTGCTTGAAGCGCTTGGAGAGGATCGCGATATAGACGTAGAAGTTCACGCCGAACAGCATCATAAAGACGGCGACGACCGTTTGCAGATACGGGCTGAAGCGCGCCATCGAATCGTTGTAGACCATAAAGCCGCCAGTGCCCGCCGTGGAGAACGAGGTAGTCAACGCGTCGAACAGGTTCATGCCGCCGAACAGCAGCAGGATACATTCGAGGAGCGTCAGGCCGCAGTAGATCCCGTACAGCAGCGCCGCGTAGTTGCGGAGCTTGGGCATGCTTTTGTTGACAGAGGGGCCGGTGGATTCCGCCTTCATCAGGTTGATCGTCTGATTCGCGCCCAGACGCGGGATAATCGCGAGCAGGAACACGACAACGCCCATGCCGCCCAAAAAGTGAGAGAAGCTGCGCCAGAACAGCATACAGCGGGGCAGGTGCTCGATCTCCGTGAGGATCGTAGCGCCCGTCGTGGTAAAGCCCGAGATGGTCTCAAACAGCGCGTCAACAAAATGCGGGATGGTCTTGGATATCCAAAGCGGCAGACAGCCCGCCAGCGACAGCAGCAGCCATGAAAACGCCGTTGCCGCAAAGCCGTCCTTGAGGTACATCACGTTACTCTGCGGCTTTTTGATGACCATCGGGACGCCAAGCGCGATCATGACAAGTCCGATGATGATAAAATACTTGAGATCTGCCCATTCATGATAGCAGATGCCGACGATGGTGGAGAGCTGCATACAAGCGCCCTCGATCACCAGAACCCAGCCGAGTATATAAACAATTAACCGTTTATTCATAGTGCTTCTCCGTCAATCGTTCAGTGTAATGCAGCGCCCACAGCAGAGCCGTGAGCGCGTATCATTATCTCAGAATATCTCTCAGGTCGGAAAGACCCTTGTGCTTCGTGAGGACGATCACCCTGTCCCCGAGCTCGATGGTATCGCCGCCGCCGGGCATGATCAGCTTGCCGCCGCGGCTGATACAGACGATCTGCAGATCGTTTTTCAAATTCAGGCGGGACAGCGGCACCGAGGTGACGGCGCTCTTGTCCCTGACGATGAATTCCAGCGCCTCGGCGCGGTCGTTGTTGACCTTGTACATGGTCTCGACGTTGTTGCCGACGGCATTCTGCATACCGCGGACATAGCGCGCGATCGACTCGCCGGTGAGCTGCTTGGGACGGATCACGCTGTCGAGCGGGAGGGTGTCCACCACAGAGGAGAACTTAAGGTTGCCCAGCTCCGTGACGACCTTCGCTCTTTCATTGACCCGCTTGACATAGAGCGACGCGAGCAGGTTTTCTTCATCGGTATTCATCAGGCAAACCACGCCGTCGGCGCGGTCGATATGCTCGCTTAACAAGAGATCCTCATCCATCGCGTCGGCGTTGATGATCATCACGCCGTCCAGATCCTCGGAGAGCTCCTCGCATCGGGCAGGATCCTTCTCGATGATCTTGACGCTGACGCCTGCTTCACGCAGGATCTTCGCCAGATAAAAGCCGATCTTGCTGCCGCCGAGGATAAAGACGGAACGACCCTTGTTCGAGATCGTGCCCAGCATTTTGAGCAGCTTAGCTGCCACGCCGGAGGGCGCGACAAAGGATACCATGTCGTTGGTTTGCAGGACAAAATCGCCGTTGGGGATCGTGACCTCTCCGTCCCTCTCGACAAAGACGATGCGCACCTTGCCCTTGAGGATAGAGGCGCAGTCCGCAACTCTTTTGCCGGAAATGGGGGTGTTGTCATTGAGGCGGATCTTGATGAAATCCACCTGCCCCTTCGCAAAGGAGCTGATCTTCACCGCGCCGGGGAACTTGACCAGTCGGGAGATCTCGGACGCGCAGGTATATTCGGGATTGATCGCCAGCGTGAGCTTGAGCTGCCCCTTGATCTTCTCCACATCGTGGATATATTCGGGATTGCGTACGCGCGCGATCGTTGAGCCGATACCGGCGTTTTTGGCGAGCAGACAGGTGTAAAGGTTCAGCTCGTCGGTAGCGGTGACGGCAATCAAAAGATCCGCCGATTCGATTCCTGCCTCATGCAGTACGGCATAGGTCGCGCCGTTACCCTGTATCGCCATGACATTCTGGGTATCGGCGATCCTCTCGAGCGCGTCATATCGCTCGTCGATGATGGTGACGGAGTGTCCCTCCTCATTGAGCTGCTCCGCGATCGAGCGGCCGACACGGCCTGATCCTACGATAATGATATTCATTGTGTTTACCTCGTCATATCGTAATGCAAACGAAAACTGTTTATTGTTATAGTATGAGTTGTGTTTAGAACTTGAAACACTTTTTGAGCTTTTTATACTCGCCGAGCACCAGCAGCGACATATCCTTGGTCAGGACCGTGTCCGGCTTGACGATGAATCTCATCACTCCGTTTTCACGGATACCGACGATGGTCAGCTCGTGTTTTCTTCTGATATCCAACTGGACGATCGTCTTGCCCATCCACTCGTCGGGGATGGTGACCTCATAGATGGAATGGGTGTCATCCAGCTGAATATATTCGAGCAGGTGATCGGAGCTGTAGCGGATCGCCGCCCATTTCGCGACCTGCTTCTCGGGATAGATCACCTTATCCGCGCCGTTGCGCAAAAGGAACCGCTCCTGCCCGTCACGTTCCGCACGGGCGATCACGAGCTTGGCGCCCAGCTCCTTTAACAGATAAGTGGTTTCCAGAGAGCTCTGGAAATCATTGCTGATGGTCACATAGCAGATATCAAAATTGTTGACGCCCAACGAACGCAGATAGGCTTTGTTGGTGCTGTCGCCAATCTGAGCGTCCGTGACGAACTCGAGGGAATTGTTGACCCTGTCCTCGTCATGGTCGATACCGAGCACATCGTGGCCGAGCTTGTTGAGCTGGATGGCGATATTGCGCCCGAAGCGTCCGAGCCCGATCAATAAAACTGATTTCATATTGTATCTCCTAACCTACTGTAATCGCTTCCTTCGGCAATCGAGACAGCTTTTTGGTGGAGCCCGACAGCGCCGCGTAGATGATGGTCAGACCGCCGACTCTGCCGAGGAACATCAGCAGAATGAGGATCACCTGCGAGATCACGCCGAGGCTCGGGGTAATGCCGAGGGTCAGTCCGACGGTACCGACTGCCGACGCGGTCTCAAACACACATACGCCGTAAGGCAGCTTTTCGATCATACAGATCGCCGCCGCGCTCACAAGGCAGAGCGTCATATACATCACAAGGAGCGTGGACGCAGTCTTGACGGCGCTTGACTCGATCCTTCTGCCGAAGCACTCGGGATCCTTCTTTCTTTGAAAAGAGGCGGTCGCGTTCTTGAACAGCACGGCGACGGTAATGGTTTTCATACCGCCCGCCGTAGAGCCGGGCGAGCCGCCGATCAGCATCAGAATGATCATCACCGCCTGACCGAACCGCGTCATGGAGTTGAGATCAAGCGTATTAAAGCCCGCGGTGCGGGGTGTGACCGCCTGAAACAGCGAGCCGAATACACGCTGTGCCATCGGCAGCTGTGCGAAATCATAGAAGAAATAGATCACGGCGGGAACAGCAATCAAAATCGCGGAGGTCACAATGACGATCTTACTCTGCAGCCGATAACGCTTGAAGCGGAATTTGTTGACGATGACATCCCGCCATGTCAAAAAGCCGATACCGCCGATGATAATAAGCAGCATGATGACGATATTGACGATCGGGTTCGTGGGCAGGGAGGTCAAGGAAGCGAATTTTTGCTCCGGTGTGCCCATCAGGTCAAAGCCAGCGTTGCAGAAGGCGGAAACCGAATGGAACACCGCCATCCAGACGCCCTTGACGCCGTGGCTCTTGACGAACACCGGCATCATGATGACAGCGCCCAGCAGCTCGATGATCGCCGTGCCCTTGACAACGAACTTTGTCAGGCGAACGATGCCGCCCAGACTGGGCGCGGAGATCGCGTTCTGCATCGTGCTGCGCTGACTGAAGCTGAACCGTTTGCCCGAAAGCAGGACGAAGGACGCCGCCATCGTGATGACGCCCAAGCCGCCGACCTGTATCAAGGTCAGGATAATGGCCTGTCCGAACAGCGACCAGTGGGTCGCGGTATCCTGCACGATCAGTCCCGTCACGCAGACCGCCGAGGTCGAGGTGAACAGCGTTTGATTGAACGGCGTGACCGCTCTGTCCTTTGCGGAGATGGGGAGCATCAGCAGCAGCGCTCCCAAGAGAATCACCCCGATAAAGCCGAGAATGATGATCTGAAACGACGACAGCCGTCTTTTCTTTTTGATTGGTTTCGTCATAGACTCTCCCCGCGGTTTCGGTTGGTGATTTGAGTTGAGCGGGCAAAATCCCGATCATCCGCCGCTTGCACTCGTACAGCGGCTTACTCGGAATAATGCCCATATGTATCTATATTCTACATCAACAGACACAGAAATTCAATAACATAATAGAAATATAAGTTCAAAAATATGCTGCTACCATTATGAACTTTTCGTACGGTCGTTATCAGCATACAAAATGACTAAAAATCACGATTGTAAAAATCTCTTTTTCTTCTTTATTTTTTCTATATAATATGATATACTCATACTTATAATGGGGTGATATGGGGATTCGTCCCGCTCTCTCCCCCATTTCTCACCGAATAGAAAGGAACTGATATTATGGGTTTATTCAAAGCGCTGTTCGGCGACTACTCGTCGCGCGAGCTAAAGCGCATCAAACCGATTTGCGATAAGGTTCTCGCACTCGAAAGCAAATACGCCGCGATGACCGAGAGCGAGCTGAAAGCTCAGACCGCGATCCTCAAGGAACGTCTTTCAAACGGCGAGACCACCGACGATATCCTGCCCGACGCGTTCGCGGTATGCCGCGAGGCTTCGTGGCGCGTGCTGGGCATGAAGCACTTCCCCGTGCAGATCATCGGCGGCATCGTCCTGCATCAGGGACGCATCGCCGAGATGAAGACCGGTGAGGGTAAAACGCTGGTCGCCACCCTGCCTGCCTATCTCAACGGCTTGACCGGCAAGGGCGTGCACATCGTCACCGTCAACGATTATCTGGCAAAGCGCGACTCCGAATGGATGGGCAAGCTCTATCGCTGGCTGGGACTGACCGTGGGTCTGATCATCCACGATATTCCCGCAGAAGAACGCAAGAGCATGTACAACGCGGACATCACCTACGGCACCAACAACGAGCTGGGCTTTGACTATCTGCGTGATAACATGGTCGTCTACAAGGAGCAGAAGGTACAGCGCGAGCACGCCTTCGCCATCGTGGACGAGGTTGACTCGATCCTGATCGATGAGGCGCGTACCCCGCTGATCATCTCGGGCAAGGGCGACAAGGCGAGCGACTTATATGAGCGCGCCGATCAGCTTGCCCGCACGATGAAAAAATATGTCTTTACCGAGACCGACGCCAAGGAGGATCTTGAGGAATTCTATCAGGAAAATAAGATCGACTACATCGTGGACGAAAAGGCGCATACCGCTACCCTGACCCAGGTCGGTGTGAAGAAGGCGGAGGCGTTCTTCAACCTTGAAAACCTCTCCGACCCCGATAATGTCACCATCCAGCACCATGTCAATCAGGCGATCAAGGCGCATGGCTGCATGAAGAACGAGGTCAACTACGTCGTCAAGGACGGCGAGGTCATCATCGTCGATGAATTCACCGGCCGTTTGATGTACGGCAGACGCTATAACGAGGGTCTGCACCAGGCGATCGAGGCAAAAGAGGGCGTCAAGGTCGAGAGTGAAAGTAAGACCCTCGCCACCATCACCTTCCAGAACTTCTTCCGTCTGTACGGCAAGCTGTCCGGCATGACCGGTACCGCCAAGACCGAGGAGGAAGAATTCCAGGAGATCTACAAGCTCGACGTCGTCGAGATCCCGACCAACAAAGAGGTCATCCGTCAGGATCAGCACGACGCGATCTACCGCACCGAGCACGGCAAGTTCATGGCGATCATCGAAGAGATCAAGAGAGCGCACGAGATCGGCCAGCCTGTGCTGGTGGGTACCATCTCCATCGAAAAGAGCGAACAGCTCAGTAAGTTATTGAAGAAAACCGGTATCAAGCACAATGTCCTGAACGCCAAGCACCACGAGAAAGAGGCGGAGATCGTCGCGCAGGCAGGTAAGCTCGGCGCGGTCACCATCGCCACCAACATGGCGGGCCGCGGTACCGATATCGTGCTGGGCGGTAACGCCGAATACATGGCGAAGGCTCAGTTGAGAAAAGAAGGCTATGACGACGAGGTCATCGCCGAGGCGACGGGCTTTGCCGACACCGACGATGAGGTCATCAAGGAAGCGCGTCAGAAGTATCAGGAATACTACGACAGCCATAAAGAGGAGATCAACGCCGAGGCGGATAAAGTTCGTCAGGCGGGCGGTCTGTACATCATCGGTACGGAGCGCCACGAGAGCCGCCGTATCGACAACCAGCTGCGCGGACGTTCCGGCCGTCAGGGCGACCCGGGTAAGAGCAAGTTCTTCCTCTCCTGCGAGGACGACCTGATGCGTATCTTCGGCGGCGAGCGGATGGGTATGATCCTCGACCGCATGAACATCGAGGAGGATCAGCCGATCGAGAGCAAGATGCTCACCAACATCGTGGAGAGCTCCCAGCAAAAGGTCGAGAGCCGCAACTTTGCGATCCGTAAATCCGTCCTTGACTACGATGACGTTATGAACCGTCAGCGTGAGATCATCTACGGTCAGCGCAATCAGGTGCTCGACGGCGAGGATGTGCACGATACCATTGTGAAGATGGTCAACGATACCATCGAGAACAATGTCAACATGTTCTGCGCCGACGATATGGATAAGGAGAACTGGAACCTGCCCGGTCTCAACGAGCTGTACCGCGGCTGGCTGATCGATGATGATAACAAGTTCAGCTTTACCAAGGACGAGCTCGAGAGAACCGATAAGGAATATCTCATCAAGGAATTGCAGGAAAGAGCCGCCAAGCTCTATGAGGAAAACGAGGAGCTGGTGGGTTCGGAGACCATGCGCGAGATGGAGCGCATCTATCTGTTGAAGAGCGTCGACACCTACTGGATGGATCACATCGACAACATGGATCAGTTAAAGCAGGGCATCCGCCTGCGCGCCTACGGTCAGCGCGACCCGGTCGTCGAGTACCGTATCGAGGGCTTTGATATGTTTGACGAGATGATCGAAGCCATCCGTCAGGATACCGCCAAGCTGATCCTCGTCGCGCCCAAGCGCGTCTTTGAGATCCAGAAGAAGCGCGAGGAGCTCGAAGCCAAGCGCAAGGAGATGGAAGAAAAGGCGGCGGCAGCTCACCAGGTCGTCCTCAAAACCGAAGAGGACAGAAAGCCCAAGCCCTCCGCGGTGGAGCTGGGGCTCAAGCGCGAACAGGTCGCCAAGCCCACCGAGTTCTCGGGCGACGGCACCGTATCGACCAACAAGACCGTTGTCAAGAAAAAGAACAAAAAGCCCGGCCCCAACGACCCCTGCTGGTGCGGATCGGGCAAGAAGTATAAAAAATGTCACAAACCGATTGATGAGGGATACAAAAGTGAGTAAGGTTAGAACACGATTCGCGCCCAGTCCGACAGGCTTCATGCACGTCGGCAACCTGAGAACGGCGCTGTATGAATATCTGGTCGCCAAAAGTCAGGGCGGCACCTTTGTCCTCAGGATCGAGGACACCGATCAGGAGCGCTATGTCGAGGGCGCAGTAGACGTCATCTACAAAACGCTCAAAACAGCGGGCTTACAGCATGACGAGGGACCCGATATCGGCGGCGACTACGGCCCCTATGTGCAGAGCGAGCGCAAGGATATGTACCTGCCCTACGCTGAGCAGCTGATAAAAGAGGGCAAGGCGTACCGCTGCTTCTGCACCAAGGAGCGTTTGGAAAAGCTCCAGAATGAGACCGTCGGCGGCGGCTATGACCGTCACTGCCGCGATCTCAGTGAAGAAGAGATACAAGAAAAATTGGACGCGGGCATCCCCTATGTCATCCGACAGAAGATGCCCATCGAAGGCTCCACCACCTTTACGGACGCGGTGTTCGGCGAGATCACGGTGGACAACAGCGAATTGCAGGACCAGATCCTGATCAAGCAGGACGGCTACCCGACCTACAACTTCGCGAACGTCATCGACGACCACACCATGGGCATCACCCATGTCGTGCGCGGCAGTGAGTATCTGAGCTCCACGCCCAAATACAACCTCTTGTACGAGGCGTTCGGCTGGGAGATCCCGACCTATATCCATCTGCCGCTGATCAACGGCAAGAACGAGGACGGCTCTGTCTCAAAGCTCAGTAAGCGCCACGGCTCCACCGGCTTTGAGGATCTCATCAAGGAGGGCTACCTGCCCGAGGCGATCATCAACTATATCGCCCTGCTCGGTTGGTGCCCGAAGGATAATCAAGAGATCTTCACGCTTGAAGAGCTGACCAAGGTCTTCGATATCAGCGGCATCAGCAAGAGCCCCGCGGTGTTTGACTACGACAAGCTCGAGTGGTTCAACGGCGAGTATATCAAGGCGATGACCAACGAGCAATTTGTTGAGATCTGCACCCCGTACTTCAAAGAAGCGCTGGGCGATACACAGATCGACTATCTCAAATTAGCCGCGATCCTCAAACAGCGCACCACCAAGCTCACCGATATCCCCGAGAAGATCGACTTCTTCGCGGCGTTGCCGGAGTATGACAAGGAGCTGTTCGTCAACAAAAAGAGCAAGACCAATCTCGAGAACGCGCCCGTGATGCTGAAAGCGGTATATGACGAGCTGTCCGCCTTGGAGAGCTGGGATCACAATTCCATCCATGACGCGCTGATCGGCTTGGCGCAAAGGCTCGAGGTCAAGAACGGCACCGTAATGTGGCCGGCGCGTATCTCCGTGGCGGGCAAGACAATTACCCCCGGCGGCGCGATCGAGATCCTTGACATTCTGGGCAAGGACGAGAGCCTGAGAAGAATGGCGCTCGGGCTGGAGAAATTGCATAATAGACCTACTGAGTCAAGTCTCACCGAATTATTCAATTGATAGATATACAGCAGAGGGATATGAAATGACAGAAGATAAGAAAATCGTGGATAACACCGAGGAGATGTCCTCGAACTTTATCCACACCATGATCGAAAAGGACATCGCCGAGGACGGCGACTATGCGGGGATGAAGGTGCACACGCGCTTTCCTCCCGAGCCGAACGGCTACCTGCACATCGGGCACGCCAAGGCGATCTGCATCAACTTCGGCACCGCGCTGAAGTTCGGCGGCGTCTGCAACCTGCGCATGGACGACACCAACCCCACAAAAGAAGATGTGGAATATGTAGACGCGATACAGGAGGATATCCGGTGGCTGGGCTTTGACTGGGAGGATCGCTTCTATTTCGCGTCCGAATACTTTGACAAGATGTATGAAGCGGCGGTCGAGCTGATCAAAAAGGGGCTCGCCTACATCTGCGAGCTGACCCCCGAGCAAATGCGCGAATACCGCGGCGACCTCTCCACTCCTGCCAAGTCCCCCTACCGTGACCGTCCGATTGAAGAGAGCTTAGCGCTCTTTGAGAAGATGAAGAACGGCGAGGTCGAGGACGGCAAAATGACCCTGCGCGCCAAGATCGACCTTGCGTCGGGCAACTTCAACATGCGCGACCCGGTCATCTACCGCATCAACCGCTTGCACCATCACCGCACCGGCGACAAGTGGTGCATCTACCCGATGTACGACTTCGCCCACCCGATCGAGGACGCGATGGAGCACATCACCCACAGCCTGTGCTCGCTCGAGTTCGAGGATCACAGACCGCTGTACAACTGGGTGCGCGACAACGTCACCCTGCCCTCTAAGCCGCGCCAGATCGAGTTCGCGCGACTGGGCATCAACCACACGGTCATGAGCAAGCGCAAGCTGCGTGCGCTGGTGGAGGAGGGCTACGTCAGCGGATGGGACGATCCGCGTATGCCCACGATCTGCGGTCTGCGCAGACGCGGCTACACGCCGCAATCGATCCGCAATTTCTGCGACCGCATCGGCGTGAGCAAGGTCAACTCAACCGTCGAATACAGCTTCCTCGAGCATTGTCTGAGAGAGGATCTGAACCTGACCGCACAGCGCGTGATGGTGGTGCTCGACCCTGTCAAGCTCGTCATCACCAACTACCCCGCGGGGCAGAGCGAGACCTTCCATGTGGAGAACAACCCGAACAATGATGCCGACGGCACAAGAGAGGTCACCTTCTCTCGCGAATGCTGGATCGAGCGCGGCGACTTTATGGAGGAGCCGATCAAGAAGTACCAGCGCCTGTACCCGGGTAACGAGGTGCGCCTGAAAAGCGCCTACATCGTCAAGTGCACGGGCTGTAAGAAGGACGAGGACGGCAACGTCGTCGAGGTCTATGCGGAGTATGATCCCGCAACCCGCGGCGGCAACACGCCCGACGGAAGAAAGGTGCGCGGCACCATCCACTGGGTAGACGCCGAGAACGCGCTCGACGCGACCTGCAACCTGTATGATAACCTGTTCAGCGTCGCCGACCCCGAGGCGGACGGCAGGGACTTCCTCGAGTTCATCAACCCCGATTCCCTCAAGGTCGTCGAGGGCTGTAAGGCAGAGAAGGCGATCGCCGACTTTGAAGCGCCCGCCTACTTCCAGTTCATGCGCACCGGCTACTTCTGCATCGACCCCGAAAGCACCAAGGAGAAGATGATCTTCAACCGAAGCGTGAGCTTGAAGGATGGGTTTAAAAAGAAGTAGGACTTCTTTTAGTGAGGAGTTAGGAGTGAGGAGTTAGGAGTTATTGGAACGCTGACGCGTTTTGAATTGTAATAACTGCTGCAAATAAACAACGCTTGCAATTCTAAAAAAGAGTTGCAAGCGTTTTGTTGTATTCAATTATGATTATAAATCAGGTGTGGACGGAGTCCACCATCAACTCCTCACTCCTCACTCCTAACTCCTAACTTACCAAAGCGCTTATTGCTGCGCTGACGACGGGGGTGGCGGCAGTGATGCCGTAGCCGCCTTCTGTCACGACCGCGGCAAAGGCGTAGGGGTGGCTCGGATCGTCAATGAAGCCGACAAACCATGCGGTCGGCTCCTTATCGTGGCCGACCTCGGCGGTGCCTGTCTTGGCGCAGAACGGCAGTCCCGCAATGCTGACGCCGCGTGCGGAGTAGCCGTCGGCAGAGCCGCGCATCAGCTCCTTGACCTTCGCGGCGGTGTCGGAGGAGAGCATATCGACGTCCTTATTCTTGTTGATGGTGATATTCAGCTTGTTGATCAGGTTGCCGTCGTCGTTGACAATGTAGGGTGACGCGGCAGTACCGCCGTTAGCAACGGAGGAGGCGATCATCGCCATGAGCATCGGGTTCGCCAGATCCTCCTGCTGTCCGATGCCCGACCAGGCAAGGCTGTTGTTGCCCATGCCCGTCGCGTCATAATGGCTTTTGGCGATCGGAATTTCGCTCATCATATAGCTGTCGTTGTTGAAGCCCAGCTTCTCGGCGGTGGCTTTCATTTTTTCTTCTCCGACCTGCAC
>OCVV011351814.1_pt1 | contig 18905 bp, 17 predicted proteins | sample 1539721 | NCBI WGS metagenome assembly OCVV01 (sample SAMN02144230, study PRJEB22623) | gut metagenome | biome: sheep rumen | host: Ovis aries | place: New Zealand | reverse complement strand
ACCGGAGAAGAGACTTGAACTCTTACACGATTGCTCGCAACAGATTTTGAGTCTGTCGTGTCTACCATTCCACCACTCCGGCGTGATTTGCTAACTATATCAAAAACTAGAGGTTAAATCAAGTGAATTTATGCTATAATAATTATGTGAAAATTGTTTCTACTGCCTTCGAAGGCGCAGCCCCGGAACTCGTTCTTAAGACCGTATTCGGTTATGACGAATTCCGCCCACTCCAGAAAGATATAATTACAAATGTACTCAAAGGCCACGATACCCTCGCCATAATGCCAACCGGTGGCGGCAAATCGCTTTGCTATCAGCTTCCAGCCTTAATTCTCAAAGGCATTACAGTAGTTGTTTCCCCACTGATTTCATTGATGCAGGATCAGGTTACTTCTCTTGAAACCACAGGCATCCATTCTGCTTTTTTGAACAGCTCCCTTTCCTGGGAAGAATATTGCGCCACTGTTAATGATATAAAATCCGGAAATGTAAAAATCATTTATGTTTCACCGGAAGGCCTTGCAACAGCAAAAATACGAGAGCTGCTTTCTTCTCCTGAACTCAAAATCAGCTGCATTACAATTGATGAAGCACACTGTGTTTCACAATGGGGACACGACTTTCGTCCTGATTATCTTGAAATCCGTTCCGTTCGTCATCTTTTTCCAAAAGCTGTTATGCTCGCCCTCACAGCAACTGCAACCGAACATGTTCGTCAGGATATCTGCCAGAATCTTGGAATGAAAGCTCCAAAAGTTTTTATTTCCAGCTTTAACCGTGCAAACATTTATCTTGAAGTTCAGCCAAAACGCGGAGCAATGGAAACCGTAATCAACTACATAAGAAAGCATGCAGGCGACAGTGGAATCATTTACTGCAATTCGCGTAAATCAGTAGAAGAAATTGCCGAAACTCTGGATAAAAAAGGATATTCTGCCCTGCCCTACCACGCAGGACTTTCTGATGAAGTTCGTACAAAGAATCAAAATCTTTTTATCAAAGATGAAGTTCAAATTATTGTAGCAACCATCGCCTTTGGAATGGGAATCAACAAACCGAATGTGAGATACGTCATCAATTATGATCTTCCAAAATCAATTGAAGAATACTATCAGGAAATAGGGCGAGCCGGTCGTGACGGTCTTCCTGCGAGTGCCCTGCTTTTATACAGCCCGGGCGACATTCACAAAAACAAGTTTTTTATAGAAGATTCTGCCGACCCGGAAAAAGCTGAACTTCTTTTAAAGGGAATGATTAATTTTGCTACAAGCCGCACCTGCCGAAGAAAAACACTGCTCGCCTACTTTGGTGAGTTGTACGATAACAATGCTGAATGTTGCTGCGATATCTGTTCGGCTCCTGCCCCGGAACTCAAGGACGTTACAATTCCCGCCCAGAAATTCCTCTGCTGCATAATCCGCACAAATCAGCGGTTTGGAGCAAGTTATGTTACAGACGTACTTCTTGGCTCAAAAGCACAGCGCATAATTGATAACGGCCACAATAAAATCACAACCTGGGGAATCGGTACTGAGTATTCCAAACAGGAATGGCTTGAACTTTGCGATCTTTTAATTGATGAACATTACATCAGAAAAACCGGTGATTATAATGTCCTGGAATTAACAGATGCCGGAAAAAAGTTCGTTGCTTCGCGTGCAGCACTTAAATTACCAATGCGCACTACAATGAGAGCTTACTCGAAATCTACAACTGGAACTTACAACACAAATGTCCGTGGTGAAAAAATTGTTGCAGAAAAACCGGCAGCCAATGATGAACTGGCCGAAAAAATCATTAATAACCTTAAAGCATGGCGTAAACGCAAGGCCGACGACCTGAACATTGCACCTTATATGATTTTTGGAGATAAGACTCTGCTCGATTTAGCTGCAAAAAAGCCAAAAACCCGTAATGACCTTTTAAACATCTACGGAATTGGTCGTGTAAAGGCAGAAGAATTTGGTCGTTCCATACTGCAGATTATCGAAGAATGTTAATGGGGCCAAAATTAATATTATCTACCCTGATTATATGATCTTCTGAGCTCTTCATGGCACGCTTAAGACATTTATGCAGCTCCCAGATATTACCCGGCCAGCTGTAGTTCTCCAGAAGTCCTAAAGCATCTTCCGTAATCATATAATCATCTTTGATAATGAAGTTGTCGACAATATCCCAAATATCTTCTTTTCGTTCCCGCAATGGCGGAAGTTTTATAATGTTATCATTGATTCGAAAAAAGAACTCAGGCCTAAAGCGTCCTTCTCTTATCATACATTCTAAATCTTCATTTGTTGCAAAAATCAACCTCACATCTACATGCTGTTCCGTTTGACTTCCTACCTTTGTAAAATTTCCTGTATCTACAACCGTAAACAGTACGGCTTGTACTCCTAGCGTAGAAAGCCCAAGCTCATCGAAAAACACAGTACTTCCATTTGCTGTTTCAAGAAGTCCTATTCTTTCACTATCTGCATTGGTAAAGGAACCTTTTACATGACCAAAAAATGTACTCTCTGCTAAAGATTCCACAACCGTTGCAAGCCTGCAGGTAACCATCTTTTTTTCTTTTCTATCTGAAAGATTGTGTATTAATTCTGCAGCCGTATCTTTTCCTGTGCCAGTTTCCCCAATTAAAAGTACCGGCTCTTTTGACATTCCTGCACTAATAATATCTCTACGCACACTTTTCATAAGAGTCGAATTTCCGCGGAAATATCCCGAAATAGAATCGGGAATATGCTCAACTTCTGATAAGGAAGAAGTTTTCAGCTTAAGTTGAAACTGCAGATGAGTCTGAAGGTCAAGCAGGCTGCGCCTGAACCTTTCTATGGAAATTGGATAAAAAAGAATGTGCTTAAATGTTTTATCCACATAGGAGCGTAAATCAAAAGGAGAATCAAAGGGCAAAAGACAGATAAATTTATCTGAATACAACTCAATAGTACGATAAACCGTAGCCGCCTTTCCAACTATCAAAGTAACATCAAGAATAACTATTTCAACGGATACAGGAGGTACCTTTGTGCAGTCAGTTATAACGGTTAGAGGAATTGTTGTACCACAGACTGCCTTAAAAAAATTGATTATATCTTTTCGATTCGACAGCAGCAGTAATTTACTAAAAATCTGAACAGGCAAAAAACAACCCGGCACAGGAACTTTCAGGAATTTTTGATTAAACTCTGCTTTAGCCCGATATACTTTATTCAGATTTACTTTATTTTATTCTACTTTTTAAACAGCCTGTACCATACAAGTACAATTATATACCACATATATGGCAAAAGCAAAAAGATTTTAAACGGATTATGAAGCACCTCTACAAAAATTTCATGGCCTTTATTAAAAGTAGATTCTTTTACGCGACGAACCCGCTCTGAAAAAACTCCAAAGGCGTCTTTGTAATAAAGAAAAATACTTGTCGAAAAACGATTACGGCGTTTATAAGCCCAGCAGTTTTTATCTTTAATTCCGTCACTGAGCAAAACAAGAGAAGGCTGAGCCTTATAAATTGCCTCGACAATATCATCTTCAATTGATTTTGGATAATATCCACCGTAGCGGCCTATTACACGAAGATTTCTGAAGGTATCACGGATATTCTTTTCAGCCTTATTCAAGGTTTTCTTTGATGAGCCAAAAAGATAAAGGGTCTTATAGTGCGAATCAAGAATTGAAAGAATCTGAATTACTGCAGTAAAAGGATTATAACGAACAGGCACATCTTTTTTGAGGAATTTTGCTCCCTTGAGAATGCTTTTTGAAACTGGAATTATAAGGTCCGCATTCTTAATGCATTCTGAAAAGGTTCCCTTATGGCGTGCCTTTAAAAGATTCCAGATTGAAAGAAAAACAATCTGTTTTGTGCCGGGCTTTGCAAGCAGTTCAAGAATTTCGCTTTCGAGATTTTCCGGCTGAATTACATCTACAGGAACGCCTATTAAAGATATGCGTTTAATTGACATTTTAAATTACCCCACCTACGTGACATTGTCGGACTTACTCCGGCAATCTAATTATTTATCTCTGATTGAACGGCGGCAATTCCATACAAAGCAGCCGTTTCGCACCTTAATATATTTACGGCAAAATGAACTGGTACAAACAGTCCTTTTTCTTCAAGAAGTTTTACTTCTTCCGGGCTGATTCCACCTTCACTGCCAACTGCAATTGCAGCTTTTTTGATTTTTTCAATTCCACCAGCTTTCTGCACAGTAGCCCTGAGATTTCCAGAACAATCATCTCGCTCTGATAAAACAAAAGCTACAGGGTGGTTGAGCTTGTCGAAATCACCTATTTCCCCGCACGCCTCGTTCCAGAGTTCAATTGCCTTTTCAAGCGAAACCGGTTCCAGAACCTTTGTATCTACAGGAGATCCGCTCTGCTGGCGTGCCTCTTTTATTATTCGGTCAAGACGCTCTTTTTTAGAGCCCTGAAGTGCCTGCGCGCTGCTTTTTTCCGAAAAGTCGCCGACAACCGGCACAATTACAGCAACGCCGCACTCCGTCGCCTGCCGCACAATAAGCTCGAACTTCTGCGGCCGCGGTAAAAACTGAAAGAGCCAGTATTCCACCAGTGCCGCGCCGTTTCCGCTGCCTGCAGCCCCTCCGTCTTCCACCTCACCTGCCTGAACACCACGAGTAATACTACGCCCCGTATCAGCACAAATCTGAAGTGTTCCCCGCCGAGCCGATTCATCAATTGCCGCAACCGTTGCATTCTTTAAATCTCCGGAAGGTAAACGAACGCTAACCATGTCTCCGGCGCGTACCCTCAGAACCTGCCGTAAATAGCGGTAGTCTTTTCCGTCCAGCTGAATGAGTCCGTTTTTTTCTTTTCCTTTTTCTACGATAAATTGTCGCATGCGGCTTTATTTAATTAATCAAAATTATTTAAGACTTGCAGTAAGTCCACTGCCTTCAGTTACCTTTGCATCTTCTACATCTTCCTGAAGTTGTCTCAAAGTCTTTGTATTCTGGAGCATAGTTTCAAAGTCTTTATTCTGAACAATTTTAATTGCCGCATTGAGCTGCAAATCGTAATCCAGATCATAAAGAACAGAAGGCTGAGTTTTCTGAACCTGAATGCGAATAAGGCGGCGAATTAAGCGTTCATCAAGCGGATAATCCTTTGCAATTTTAGCAGCCGCAATTGCAATATCAGCTTCGCTCATATTCGGCTTAGTTTCGGCAGCTTTTGTGATTGTCTCAGAATTTATCATTTCCATATAGAGTTTTTCTTCATCTGGAGTAAACTCTTTAAGATTTTTTACTTCCTGATCCGGCGGAATACCAATTTTATCGATATTCATATCGCTTGGCGTATAATAGCGTGCCATTGTAATTTTGATTCCGTCTGTGCTCGAAAGTGGAATTACCTGCTGAACGGAGCCTTTTCCGTAAGTGCGCTCGCCAACAAGGTAAGCAAGGTGGTAATCTTTAAGGGCACCCGAAACAATTTCTGACGCGCTGGCCGCACCACGATTTATAAGTACTACGATTGGAATATCGCGGCGTACGGTAGTTTTTTCTTTATTAGCAGAAAACTGGGTATTTTCGAAAAGAAGACGGCTCTTTGTAGAAACAATCGGGCCATTATCAATAAATTTATCAGCTACATCGACAGCACTGGTAATAAGTCCACCAGGATTATCACGTAAATCAATAATTAAACCGTTATATTCTTCTTTTTCAAAGCTGTCTAAGGCATCCTGCAAGCGAATAGCTGTATCCGGAGTAAACTGAATTAAACGGGCATAACCGATTTTGGTTCCTTCAATCATTCCATACTTTACGGTTGGAACTTCTATGAGGGCACGAATCAGAGTGACATCAAACTTCATGCTTGCGCCGCGCATGATTGTTACGGTTACCGGAGTTCCAATTTCACCGCGCAGGTGCTGAAGAACCTCATTCATTGTCATGCTTGGAGTTGGAAGTCCATCAATTGCAGAAATCAAATCTCCTGCCTGAATTCCAGCCTTTGCACCCGGAGTATCATCGATTGGAGAAGCAACTTCTACATAAGCCGGTTTTGAAGGTGTAGATTCTGTAGCCTTAGAAATTGAAAGTCCAACACCACCAAAGCTGCCTGATGTAGTATCGCTCAAATCGCGCATGTAATCTGAATCAAGATAAAGGGTATAAGGGTCGCCGATTGCATCGAGCATTCCCTTAAGGGCACCTTCATAAAGGATTTTCGGGTCAACTTCATCAACATAATTCTGCTGAACAAAGTCAAAAACCTGATTAAGCTTTTTTACATACTGAAAGCTTGTAATTTTTGAATCATTTTCAAGTGATGATTCTGCAAAACACTGAGAAGCACAAAGCAGCATAACCGCTGCAATAATCTTTCTGAATTTCTTCATAGGTTAATATTGTACGCCACTCAAATTAAAAAATCTACCTTTTTATAGACAAATGTGCTATAATCGGGATATGTCACAAATAATTCCAGTAGCAAGCGGAAAAGGTGGTGTTGGTAAAAGCCTTTTGTCCGCAAACCTAGCAATTGCACTTGGTCAGCAGGGAAAACGTGTTGTTCTGGCAGACCTTGACCTGGGTGCATCAAATCTTCATCTCGTAATTGGCCAGAGACCTGGTAAAGCAAGTATTGGATCCTGGTTTACAGAAAAAAATGATTTTAGAGAGATTGTTCAGCCAACAGACTATCAGAATGTGAGTTTTATTGCAGGTGACAGCCAGATTCCAGACCTCACATCACTCAAGCATTTACAGAAAGTAAAACTTATCAGAAACCTTAAAAATATTGATGCAGACTATATAATTCTTGACCTTGGGGCCGGAACCCATCAGTTTATTCTTGATATGTTCCTGCTTTCTCCTCAGGGAATTATTGTTTCGGCTCCTGCAGTTACTGCAACGCTGAACGGCTACCTCTTTCTTAAAAATGCTGTTTTCCGTCTGCTTTATACAACTTTCAAAAAAGGAACTCCGGGCCGCGCTTATCTTGATGAGCTTAAAAAGAATTCTGAGCAGATGCAAAAGCTCTACATTCCGCAATTGATTCAGGGGCTTGCTCAGACAGATCCTCAGACAACTCAGTTATTCATTAACCGAATGCAGCAGTTCCGTCCGCGTCTGGTTATGAATATGATTGAAGATCCAAAAGATGCTGATCGCGCAACAAGAATTAAATCTTCATGTAATCAGTATCTTGGTCTTGAAATTGAATACCTTGGCCTTATGTACCGCGATATGCTTCAGGACAAGGCTCTGGCTTCTCAGCTGCCGGTTGTGGTTTACAAGCCTCAGTCTGTACTTGGCCAGGCAATTTACCGCATTGCAGACAAAATTATTTCTACTCCGGCTCACGAGTTTGATTCAGACTTCAATCCGGACAGTTTTAATGGTGATAACTTCCAGGAAGCAGAAGAAGATGCAAATGAAGACTTCAATTTCCGACTTTCCGGAATTGATGATATTGTTGCGGGCGGTTCACTTTCCATCAGCGAGCTGGCAGAAATGATTAAAACTCAGCAATATGAAATTACTCAGCTGCGCAAGGAAAATAATCTGCTTAAATCTAAGCTGATTAAGGCAGCACAGCAGGGATTTAAGGTTTAACAGTCGTCATTGCGAGCACAAAGTGCGAAGCAATCTATAATATGGATTGCCACGTCGTTTCACTCCTCGCAATGACAACAAGGACTATAAATGTTTTTATATATCAACTTTCCATCATGGATTCATGATCAGATTTTTCCAAACGTAAAATATCTTTCGCTTTTACGCTGGTACGGCTTGATGTACCTTTTTGCATTTGCCACAGCATATTATCTTTTACAGAAGGTAAGAAAAGAAGGTGCCCTGGACACAGCTGATTACAGAGCAAGCGAAGATGATATTTTCAGCTTTATCTTTACTGGAATAATTTTTCTTTTAGTTGGTGCAAGGCTTTTTTCAACCCTGATTTATGATACAAGCGGGCTTTATAAGTCAAAGCCATGGCTCATTTTCTGGCCTTTTGATTCACACGGAAAATTTACGGGGCTCGCAGGTATGTCTTACCACGGCGGATTTGTCGGTGGACTTTTAGGAATGATTGTCTGGTGCAAATTCAAAAAACGTCCTGTCTTAAAATGGATTGATGCAATGGTTTGCGCAATTCCACTCGGCTATACCTTTGGCCGTCTCGGAAACTTTATGAACGGCGAACTTTACGGCCGCATTACAACAATGCCGTGGGGAATGGTATTCCCTGCTGCCGAACGCTTTTCTGCAAAATTACCTTGGGTTAAAGAGTTCGCTCAAAAAATCGGCATGGAACTGCCTGCCAGCGGCTTAGTAAACCTCCCACGCCACCCGAGCCAGTTCTACGAAGCTTTCTTCGAAGGAATTGTTTTGTGGCTCATCATATGGAACCTCAGAAAATACAAGAAATTTGACGGAATGCTCGCTGCAGTTTACACAGGAGGCTACGGCTTTTTCCGCTTCTTTATAGAATACTTCCGTGAACCGGATGCAGACCTTGGCTACCGAATTGCTAAGGATTCCAGCGCACCAATATACACAAATACATCACTATTAAATTTTTCAACCGGCCAGATTCTATGCTTTTTAATGATGCTTTTAGCCATCGTTTTTATTATAGTAGGCCTGCGGCTATCAAAGAAGGAGAAATAACATGAAAAAATCTACAAAAAAAATAGCACTTGCACTTTCTGCAATTATGTGCCTTCAGCCTGTAATATATGCAGTTGACGGCCAGTTAAATAAAGAAATCATTGCGCTCGAAGTTGAGCTCACAAAAATGAAAACCCGCATCGGCGAGTATTCAGATATGACAGAAGCAGAATTAAACAGAAAAATAGAAAAGACACAAAGAAAACTAGATAAAAAGAAGAAAAAGGTAAAGAAGGAAGCTGAAAAAGATAAAGAACGAATCAAAGATGGAGCAAAATCTACCGGCAAAGAATTAAAAGAAGCAGGTAAAGAGCTTAAAGAAGCCGGAAAAGAAATAGGAGATACCTTCAAAGATCTCTTTAATTAAAACAAAATCAGAGAGGGCTTATGCAGAAAATTTACAGTTGTTTCCACGCTGCAGAATTGGAAAAATCCGCTAAGGAAAAATACGCTGTACCGGATTTTTTGATGATGGAAAACGCCGCAAGAGCAATGACACAAGTCTTTTTACCGTCGGCGCGCGTTTTGATTATATGTGGCAAGGGAAACAACGGTGGTGACGGTTATGCACTCGCCCGTCTTTTGCAGGGCAAATTTGACGTACAAATCGTAAGCCTTGAAGAGCCGTCTTCTATGGAAGCAAAAGTTCAATGCGAAATGTGTAAACGGCTTGGCATTGAAATCTTTGATATAACTAAGCTGGAAGAAGCCTGCAGCACCCTTACTTCAAACGATTATATTGTAGACTGTGTTTACGGAACTGGCTTTCACGGTCAACTTTCAGACGAAATCAAAAAAATCATAGAAATTCTAAATGACAATTGTGCAAAAAAAATTGCCTGCGATATTCCTTCTGCTTTGGAATTTGTAGCTGATACCACAATTACAATGGGAACTCATAAACTCGAGCTTTATTCCGACAAGGCAAAGGAAGTTTGTGGAAATATCTCTGTGGCAGAATTAGGAATTTCAAAAGATATTTTCGAATCCGGTCTTGAACCAGATGCTTTTTTAGTTGAAGCAAGCGACCGTGAATTACCACTTCGTAAAAACCGCTCTGCTCATAAAGGAAAATACGGGCACACCGCAGTTTTCTGTGGAGATAAATGCGGTGCTGCAATTTTATCGGCAACAGCCTCTATGAATTTTGGAAGCGGCCTTACAAGTCTTATAGAAAATCCTGATTTTTTTGCAACAGAAGGCCATAGAATTCCTCTTTCACAATTCAAGATTTCTCCTTCCCTGATGATTTCTGATTCCATTCCCAAAAAAACTACCTGCATTGCAGCCGGTTCCGGTTTTTCTAATTTTTCTAAAGCAGTTGCTGACAACCTTATAAAATGGTTTGAAAAATCTGAGAGCCCTGCCGCTGTACTTGATGCAGGAATGCTTACCTCTCCGGGAAGTCTGGATTTACTAAAGCAACTGAACAAAAATCAAAATGCAAGAATAGTTCTAACTCCACATCTTTCTGAACTGAGTCAGCTTTTGCAACTTTGCCCTGATATTCCGGAAGAACTTTGTTCCATCTCCACTCTGGCAGAAAAACCTGAGAGCAAAATCGCCACAGGAAAATTGCTGAACAAGCTGTTTCCGCAAACTACTGTAATTATGAAAAGCGCAAACACGTTTATTGCAAGCGGCGGCGAAGTTTTTATAGTTACTGATGGGGCACAGAGCCTTGCAAAAGGTGGAAGCGGAGATGTTCTTGCCGGGCTTACAGCCGCACTTCTTGCTCAGGGCTACTCTGCAAAATCTGCTGCGATTACTGCTACTGAACACCACGCACTTCTTTCACAGCAGCTTGGAAGCACGTCTTACGACTTGATTCCAGAAAAGTTGCTCTATAAAATCTCCCAATAGTGTGCTATAATTAAACCATGTCTAATACGTTGTTTTTGGGGAAAGATTTGCCGGACGGGCTTAATTTTGCTGAAGTTCTGGCAGATTCGGGACGCTCGGTATTTGGTGTAGCTAAATCAGAGGCCGATGCAGCAAAGTTTGATTCAGAAAAAATTTATGCAACTACCTGGAATAAGTCTTCTGCAGTTTCTGCTCATTCTGTAATTATCCGCGCAGAAACAAAACTCGAAGATTTTGACGAGGCTCTTTTTTATTTTGATGCAGCAAGCTTCTGCAGTCAGTTTGAAATTGACCGTACGGAAGATATTTCTAATGCTGTGGACACTATGATTAATGGATTTTTGTTTGCAACAAACGAATTGCTCAAGCGTATTGATCAGCGTAAAGAAAAGATTACTGTTGCCTTCCTTGTAAAAGAATATCCTTCTAAATATGAAATGATTTCTTCTAAAGCGGCGGGGATTGTGCCGGCTAGTACGGTTGTGAGCGCGGCACAAGCTGCTTTTTGTGCGCTTGCGGAGAGTTTCTCTACAAATGTTGGCGAGCGCGATTATCTTTCGGTAATTCTTGCAAAATGCGCTTATTCTAACGAACTTTATAAGAATGAAGATGCAATTGCCGACTGGACAATTTCTGCCTTTAATACTGTAAAAACAATGAAAAACCCTCAGACTGTAAAACAGGCAACAACCTGGAACAAGGTGGGCGCAAAAGTTTCAACCGGATTTTCGTTATTTAAGTAGGTGGACGTATGGACTTCGAACTTTATATTGATTATGCAATCAGAATTGGCGTTAGCTTTATCTGTGGATTTTGTCTTGGAATTGAACGTAAATCCCGCCAGCACTCGGTTGGAATCAGAACTCTGGTTTTAATCAGTATTTCTTCGTGTCTTCTTTCCATTCTTTCTGTACATATGGCAGAAAACTTTAATGTAACCGGCGACCCTACCCGTATTGCAGCCGGTGTTGCTTCCGGAATTGGTTTTATTGGCGGTGGTGCAATTATGCGTTACGGCCTTAATATCCGCGGTCTCACCACGGCCGCCATCATCTTTACAGCTTCTGCAGTAGGACTTGCCTGTGGTGCCGCTCTTTACATACCAGCACTTTTAACAATGGTTGCCCTTGCTGTTGTACTTTTCATTATGAATCGTCTGGAAAAGAAAATCTTCCCTGCAGCAAAAACAAAAATCCTTACAATTACCTTTGGCGGAACTGACATTCCAAAAACCTTTCTTACAGAAACTATGCTTCGCTATGGTTTTATAATTCATGATATGAATATTGAATACGACAAACCGCTTAATCAGACAAAACTAGTATTTACATCAAAAGCACCAGACAGATTAAATTTAATGGATTTTACAAAAGAGATTGAAAGCCTGGATAAATTGGTTAGTTTTAAATTGGATGATAAGGTTGCCGATTAAGCCTAAAATCGAAAATCCGTTAAAAAACGAGCCGACAGGGTCGTTTTAGGATTATCGAAAAAATGGCTCAGAGGCAAGCTGTGCTTGCCGACTTATTGTCGAGTTACTACTACCGAGTTATCTGCATTACTAAACGGAGCTGGAATATACTTGTCTGCTTTCCAGTCATTTTCCCAGCGGCAGCCATCTAAAAGATATCGGAACTGATATTCACGGTCTGCTGCAAGTTCAAGGGTTACCGAAAAACTTCCGTCATTTCCTAAGGTAAGGGGTGTGTCTGTGCTGCTCCAGCTATTAAAATCTCCGGCAAGATTAATTGTTTTTGCACCCTGAGCAGCTTCTTTAGATACGATAAATGTTACAGTACAAGTCTTTTTATCTTTAGAAAACGATTTTTTTAATGACATTAATAAACTCCTGTATACGCCTTGATGCGGCAGTGTTAGTTCCCCTTACTTTATATTACAAAATATTGCATTTTTCTTATTTATGCAATATATTATAGTGCAATATGTAGGGATTATACCCTATATTCTTCTGTATTCCGCCGATTTATCCAAATTGCAGGGCGGGTATCTTCTCGTATGAGAAGAAAATTCTTGCTAAATAGGAGACTGAATATGTCTATCTTATCTAACAATCATTATTTATTTACATCTGAATCTGTTGGTGAAGGTCACCCGGATAAGCTTTGTGATCAGGTTTCTGATGCAGTTCTCGACTACTGCCTTTCTCTCGACCCTGATGCCCACGTTGCCTGTGAATCTTTTTCATCTACTGACTTTTTGCTCGTAGGCGGTGAAATCGGCTTCCAGAAACAGGATATAGATATCAAAGAATTTAATCGCAATGTAGAAAAAATTGCCCGTGGTGTTGCGCTCGATATCGGCTACAATTCTCCGGAAGTAGGTCTTGATGGAGCAAACTGTCTTTTTATGAACAGACTTCACGCCCAGTCTGCAGATATTAATCAGGGTGTTGTAGGAAAAGGTCTTGATGAATATGAAGGCCAGCAGGGTGCCGGCGACCAGGGTATGATGTTCGGTTTTGCCTGCAACGAGACTCCTTCTTTCATGCCAGCCCCGGTTTATTATGCTCATCAGATTCTTTTGAAGGCTCATGAACTGCGCCACTCTGGTAAAATTGCCTGGCTCCGTCCTGATGCAAAGTCTCAGGTAACTGTTGAATATGACGGCTATAAACCTGTCCGCATTGATACTGTTGTTGTTTCTCACCAGCACAATCCTGATGTAGATTACGACACAATCAAAAAGACAATCATCGAAGAAGTTATTAAACCTGTTCTCGAACCAACAGGACTTTTGGATGACAACGTAAAATACTTTATCAATCCAACAGGAAAATTCGTAATTGGTGGTCCTGACGGAGACTCTGGTCTTACTGGACGTAAAATCATCGTAGATACTTACGGTGGAATGGGTCGCCACGGTGGTGGTGCTTTCTCTGGAAAAGACCCTTCAAAAGTAGACCGTTCTGCAGCTTACATGGCCCGCTACATTGCAAAGAACGTAGTTGCCGCTGATCTTGCAGACCGTGCAGAAGTTGAACTTGCTTATGCTATTGGAGTACCTTTCCCTGTTTCTATCATGGTTGAAACATTCGGTACAGAAAAGGTTGAGCGTGCAAAAATTGTAGAAGCTGTAAAGAAGGTATTTGACTGCACACCTGCAGGAATCATCAAAACTTTAAACCTTAAGCAGCCAATCTACCGCAAGACTGCATCTTATGGTCACTTTGGACGCGAAGGTTTCCCTTGGGAAAATACAGACAAAGTTGAAGAGTTGAAAAAGGCTATTAATTAGTCTCTTCAGGATCTGAAAGATAATAAGTATTCATTTTTCCCTTTCCCTTAACCATCACTTCTGGCTGAGCTGTGAAAGGGAATTTTTCTTTAACCAGATCATGGGTTAATTCTGTAACTCTTACTTTCATTCCATCACTAAGAGTCTGCATTCGGCAGGCAGTATTTACAGTATCACCAAAAACATCATAAATATATTTTTGAGTTCCAACAATTCCTGCAACTACTTTTCCAGAATGAAGGCCTATACGAACTGTAATCTTTACATCAGATTTTTCATTTAAAGCTTCTATATATTTTACAATTTTTTGGGAACAAATAATCATTTTTTCTGCATGCTTTTCATCTGGTAAAGGCAGACCGCAAATTGCCATATAAACGTTTCCAGTGGTCTTAATTCGATAGCAGGATTCCTTTTCGATAATAGAATCAAAAGCATCAAAAACTTTATTAAGTAATTCTATAAAATCGTTCGCGTTTAATTTCGTTGAAATTTCCTGAAAATTTGTGATTGAACAATATAATACTGTCGTGTTCTCAAAACTCTTAGGAATGGATTTTCCATTATCTCTAAGTTCCGTCATAACATTGTATGGCAGAATATTCAGCAAAAGCTCTTCTGTTTTTTCTTTCTCCTGCTTGATTTTCTGTTCTATATTATATTTTTTAATAATTGATTTCCGTTTCCAGAATACCAGATACATAATCAAACCATTTAACAGGATTGAATTTGGAATTAAAATCTTTCCTCTATATATATGAATCATATCAGGTTTTGTAAGCACAAGAATGACCATGATAATTTCGCAAAGCAGTATTAACCCCATAAATAAAAAGGGATTAAAATTCAGGAGAATTATAAGTGCAAAGGACAAACCGGCAAATAAAACAAACACATTTGCAAAGTCTGGAGTTTTCAATAAGTAATAAATTAAAATGCAACAGAAAGATACAAGAGCAAGAGTAGTAGATGCATGCCGTTCCTTTTTAATGCTTATAAGAACAAGACCTAGAATGCCTACAAACACATACGCCCCGTAATAACTCCAGTCTGTAAGCTTATTACTTGCAGATACAAGTGCTACAATAAGAAAAGTAAGCCCAAAGAAAAATGAAAACAGATATATGCCTTTAAGAACCCTTCTGTTCTGGGCATATATCTCATTTGTCTGCTCTTCATTTAATTTGTATTTCTTATATAAATTAGAAATTGCATCAGGCATCTGCTACCTCTCCGATAATCTCCAGAACATTTTCAAGATCACTTGGCATTACAAAACTTGCCTTAAATTTAATAAGTTTTTCAGTAAAATTATCTTCGAGTTCCGCAAGGGATTCACCGCACAAAAGAAGAATATTTTTTAACATTCGTTTGATTGCTGGAACTATTTTTGAATAATCTTCTGCCTCGTTCAAGCATTGCAAGTACAGATTATTATCATTTTCAGCAAGCAAGTTTTGTTTTAATTCTTCTTCATCAAGAATATCTGCGATTGCAAGTGCAATATGTGGACCTTCTAGCTCCATAGCCGGAAGAGCATTCTGTAAATCATTTTCAAGAACAGGAGCTTCTTCCAAATCAAATAATTTATTTTCAATTAAGAAATCCAGAATTGAATTTCCCAAAGCATTGTCAGCAGGAGTTTCTATTTTGTAAGCAGGATTGTGAGTTTTATATGCAGCCATATTGTAACAATAAGTTACAAGCTGAGAACAGAAAAATGGTTCTGAAGTTTTTCCTGTCTTAGATTGAAGAAGATTTTCAATATAATTTGAAATTGGATAACTGATAAGCTTTAACAAAGCCATTACCTTCAAAAGTTTAGGATCGTCCTTTGCAACTCTTGTTCTAAACAGACAGATTAAGCCAGCCATAACAGCTTTTGTCATTGCATAACCAGTTGCATTATCCTCAAGCGGCGGCAAAAATTCGAGAACAGGTTCCCCATCTATGCCATCCGGAAGTCTATGAACTGTAGCCTTCATATTCTTTGCATAAGCAGGATGACGAGTCTGACAATTTGGCAGAGTTGCTTCTGCTACAACTGCAACTTCCTTGTTCGGATTATCATCATCTTTGGTAAAATCATAAACAAGGGCTGCGTGGGTTGTATTTGACTGCTCTGCCCAGATTATAAGGCGGTCTATTAAAGTCATAAAATTATTTACTATAAAATCTTTAATTCCCTTTGTTTCATCAAACTTCAAAAATTCAGGTGGATTTATAAAACTATATAAAAGAAGATCACCTTTCTTTAATTCTGTTTCCTTTAAAATTGCTTCGCTCACTTTTTTCTCCTCTGCTATATAATAGCATCCATCTTTTTGTTTTATCTTTATTTTATCTTTTACAAGATTATATGTATCTTTAGAAAGGGTAATCGCCATAGACTGGCCTTTTTCTTCTGTTGCCAATGCTTCATTTACAGTATCACCAAGAATATCGTAAACAAACTTTCGAATGCCTATTACACCGGCAATTACATTGCCAGATGAAATTCCAATTCTTATTGCCCATTTTATTTTTGAAGTTTTATTCCTTTCATTCAAAAAAGAAATAAATTCCTGAGCACAATTAATCATTTTTTCAGCATGATTTTCAGAAGGCTCAGGCAATCCACAAACAGCAACGTAAGCATCGCCAATTGTCTTTATCCTCATACAGCCATGCCTATTCGTAATTTCATCAAAAGCAGTAAAAATTTCATTCAGTTCGTTTATTACAAATTCCGGATCCATGTCTGAAGTAGTTTTTGTAAAATTGACAATATCAGTATGCAGAACAGAAACATCAGAATATTCTTCTGCACAGGAGCTTCCTGTTTCCCTTATCTGTTTGATTATGTTATCCGGCAAAATATTTCTTAACAAATCATCTGTTTTTTTCTGCTGATTACTAAGAATTTCATTTCTTTTTATATCTTCTACTACATGACGTCTCTTCCAGAAAACTAAGTAAACTAGTGTTGCAAATAGCAGCCCCATATTAACAATTACAAGACTTGACTGGGTATTGTTTTGCGCAATTATTTCAATTTTCTGACTAAACAAAAAGACGAAAAAGGCCTGTACAAAAAATGCTGAAAAAAAGAAAGGATTTATTTCAAGAAACATTACAAAAGCAAAACAAACACCTATAAAAGCAATAAGGCAATTAATCATAGATGTTGCTAATAAAAGTGAAAACAAAATCACTTCCAGACAGATAAATGCAAATACAATTTGTATTTTTGAAGGCAGCTTAAAATGAATAAAAGCAAGGCCAAAGCTTCCTACAAGTATATAAAAAACATAATACAAAAAAATAAAAAACGGCTGCCTTTTTATTGTAATTGAAACAATTGTCATTAATAAGAACATCAGCAGACCAAAGACAAGTGAAATAATAAACAAAATTTTAAGGACACTGCTATTCTTTTTTTCAATCGCCGGAATATTTTTTTCGGGTATCTTATACTGATTTAACCATGAATCAATTGTCATTATTCGTAAAATTATACCATAAAAGGCTGAATTTGCAATTTTTAACTTGAGCAGGAATTGCGGATATACTATTCTATTTTTATGACACTCTTATCTGAAAAAGAAATGATTGAAGTTTTTTCACGCTGGCAGGCTGAAAATCCGGAACCAGCCTCGGAACTCGATTATGTAAACGCATATACCTTGCTTGTTGCAGTTGTACTCAGCGCACAGGCTACAGACAAGGGTGTAAACAAAGCCACAGGCCCGCTTTTTAAGGTAGCAGACAGCCCCGAAAAAATGCTGACACTTGGTGAAGAAGGCCTCATTCCATATATCCGAACAATCGGACTCTACAAAAACAAAGCAAAACACATAATGGGCCTTTCAAAAAAACTGATAGAAGATTTTGATGGCGAAGTTCCAGGCAACCGGGAACAGCTGATGACCTTACCGGGAGTTGGCCGCAAAACTGCAAATGTTGTTCTAAACGTAATTTTTCACCAGCCTACAATGCCGGTAGACACACACCTGCTCAGAGTGTCACCCAAAATAGGCCTGGCAGAAGGCAACACTCCCGAGACTGTAGAAAAAAGCCTTCTCGAAAGAATCCCCGCAAAGTTCCTGCCAAACGCCCACCACTGGATTTTGCTGCATGGCCGTTACGTCTGCACCGCGCGTTCACCCAAATGTGATGAATGTATAATAAGTGACTTGTGTAAACATAATGAATAGATAATAAATGGATTGCTTCGGCCTTCAGCCTCGCAATGACGTATTAAGTCTAAATTTGAAATGTTTCGTTCATAATTAAGCATCGTTATATAAAACCACGAATATGGAAAATCTGCCGGGCGGAGCGAAAACGATGGGCGGACTGCCTCTGACCGTCTTTGCAGACTTGCATAAAAAGAATCCGAGGATTTTCGGCACGAAAACCGCAGGATTCTTACACAAAAACGGCTCAGCGAGCATGTCCGTCCATCGTTTTCGCGGGAGCCCGACAGATTTTCAAGAACTCTTGAATTCTTATCAAATCAACGATAAATTAAAATTATGAACGAAACAATTAATACAATTGGTGAAGCTGCAAGCAATGCAGCAAATGACGTTTTATTGAGCAAGACTTCTTCCTTTGTCAATTGGATAAAAAGCTTTATGACATGGGAAAACCTTTTTAAGCTGATTGGCACTCTGCTGATTATTTTCGTTATCTGGATTATTTTCCGCCTGATTGCAAAGGCTATCCGCAAGGTTCCAGAAAAAAAACTGCCTGCACAAAGGGCTGCTATAATCATCAAATTAATCAGATATGTTTTTTATGTAATTGTTGTTCTTTATGTTCTTGGGCTTTTTGGAATTAATCTTAAGGCTATCTGGGGAGCGGCTGGAATTGCCGGAGTTGCAATCGGTTTTGCGGCTCAGACTTCGGTGAGCAACCTTATAAGCGGACTTTTTGTTCTGACTGAAGGTTCTATTCACGTTGGCGATACGATTATTGTTGGCGGAGTAACAGGTATTGTTGATGAGGTTAAGCTGCTTTCCATCCGCGTGCATACCTTTGATAATCAGATGGTACGAATTCCTAACTCAACGATTATCGGAAGCAACCTTACAAATAATTCTTACCACGACAAGCGCCGCCTTACCCTTAACGTTGGCGTAGACT
>OCVV011321103.1_pt1 | contig 18909 bp, 17 predicted proteins | sample 1539721 | NCBI WGS metagenome assembly OCVV01 (sample SAMN02144230, study PRJEB22623) | gut metagenome | biome: sheep rumen | host: Ovis aries | place: New Zealand | reverse complement strand
CTGTATCCCGTCCGGCGGTGATGGCGTTTAACGCACTGCTGAGCAAGGCGTACTGGACAAGGGTGGGCATATGGATGCATTCAACAACAAAATAGATTGCAGTAGTATTGTTATTGTATTATAATTATAATACAATAACAATAAAGGAGGCTATTATTATGGCAAGTGTAATACAGGTAAGAGTAGATGATGAATTAAAAGCCAAATCAGACAGTCTTTTTAAGTCTCTTGGAACAGATACTACAACAGCTATTAGGATATTCCTGACACAGGCTCTTGCAACAAACGGATTTCCTTTTGAAATAAGGAGAAACGCAGAAATATATAGACCGTTAACTGAAAATGAAATTTTAGAGAAGCTGGCGGAGTCAAGGACACACGCTGAGCAGGGACTATATAGAGATGCGGATGACGTTTTAGCTGATGTGAGGGCTAAGTATGGATTATAAAGTTGTTATAACAATAGATGCAGAAAGCGATTTTATTAGACATATAAGGTATATTCTGGAAAAATTCTATAATGATCAGGCTGCTAAGAGTGTGGCTGATGATTTTGAAGAGACAAAGAACAGCTTGGCTAAATCAGCAGGAAGTCTTCAATACTGTGAGAACCCAAGGTTAAGGGCATTAGGATATAAGAGGATTAACTATCTTCATCACGACTATTTTATGCTATTTCGTGTAGTGGAGGATATGGCGATAGTTGATAACATCTTTCATTTTAGGGAAGATTATGAAAATAAGATGAGATAAATCGGAAGGGAGAAGTGTCTGATAAAAAGGGCTGAAAACAGGTAGCAGATGATAAAATGACAGTAATATGAGTGTAAATACAGAAAGGAAATATGATATGAATCCTATGGATATGATGCAGCTTGCAGGAAGACTGAGTACATTTAATGAACAGCATCCCAAATTTGGACTTTTTGTTAAGTCTGTTGCAGCTAGTGGGCTGAAGGAAGGAACTATAATAGAGGTTAAGGTCAAGGAACCTGATGGACAGGAGTATATATCAAATATCAGAATGACCAAAGAGGATGCAGAAACTGTCGAGATGCTCAAGGGGTTAAAGGCGCAGTAATAAAAAATAGGCGTGTGGATATAGCACGCTGTGAGTAAGAAACTCCCACCTCTATAGGTGGCGGGATGAACTGTGGCTGAAATAAGTTATAGAGGTATATATGCACGAAAATGATTATGAGGAAATGGAATATGCAAAGCTGGATATAAGCCGGGAAGAGAGAACAGGATTTCCGGAGGTGGTTTTCTGTCAGGGTAAACCGGATGACTACCTTGTTCAGATCTATCGGAAGCTGGTAGAAAGGGATGGGCGGGCATTTGGAACCAGAGCTACCGGGCAGCAATATGAGCTTATAAAGAAGGCTTTGCCTGCAGCTTCATATAATGAGATATCCCGAATACTCAAGGTGATGCCTGAGCAGCCGGAATATGATGAGAATAATTATATCGTTGTATGTACAGGTGGTACAGCAGATATACCGGTGGCAGAGGAAGCGGCAGAGACAGCAGAGTATTTCGGAACAAGAGTTGAGAGAGTTTATGATGTGGGCGTCAGTGGCATACATCGTATATTATCAAAGAAAGATATACTTAGCGGCGCCAATGCAGTTGTAGCTGTAGCCGGTATGGAAGGAGCGCTTGCCAGTGTAGTGGGCGGACTTGTAGCAAATCCCGTTATAGCTGTTCCTACATCAGTTGGATATGGTGCCAGCTTTGGAGGAATGTCAGCGCTCCTGACTATGATCAATTCCTGTGCGAATGGTATAACTGTTGTGAATATCGATAATGGCTACGGAGCAGGCTACGTAGCGACACAGATTGACAGGCTTGCAAGGAAAAAACCGTGTTAAAGCCTATGACCATTTAACCTCATCTGTGTATTTCTTCTTGCCATATTCATCGCAGCCACGGTTTATGCACATGAATACACCTTTATTTCCACCATCTCTTTCCGGAGCAAGAGGCTGAACATGCTTTCCGCACCTTTTGCATCTTGCCTTTATTTTAGGTGTCATTGTTGCTGCTGATACATCTCTGATACCGCCGGTAACGTCATCAAGCATATTAAGATCAAGAGCTATACTATCCTGATTTTCAACTTTATTTTCCATATAGTTTCCTCTTTCTTTACTATAATCTAATACACTAGGTTCTTATACATTTTGTTCTAATACATTTTGTACAAATTAATTGAAAGCTTTATTGGTCTAAGCATCCGTGTCATATAATTATTAGCAGTATAACACATCAAGCATATCAAAACTATATTGAATTCAGATCAGCAGGTTCTGTTGAACAGCAAAAATAAACCCGAAGACATTATTACAGGTATGCCTTCGGGTTTAATATTTATACTTTATTTGCTTTCATTATATTTATCAAGTGCCTTCTGAGCTGTTTCGTATGCTTCATCAAGGGCTTCCTGTGCGGAGATACCTTCCAGCTCTACCTTGTCGGCAGCGATACCAAGTGCATCATATATCTCTCCACCGGTAGGATCGATAGGTCTTACAGAAGCATGCTTTGACTGCTCCACCGGAACAAGGATCTCAGGATGTTCATCAGCGTAAGCCTTGAACTCCTCTGTTTCCGGAGTGGATTTTCTGACTGAAACATAACCGGTTGCCAGTGACCATTTACCCTGATTCTCAGGATTCGTGAAGAACTTAATAAACTCATAAGCACCCTTTTGTTCTTCCTCAGAAGACTGTGCTACAGAAACAAGTGTCTTAGCTCTAGCGGCAGGATAGGAGGTACTGTCGTCATCCCAGGCAGGCTGTTCCATAGCTCCAACTACAGTAAAGTCAAGGTCTGCCTGATCACCGCTTGAACCAAGATAACCACCGGCGGTTCCGTCTAAAGCATCATCCATTGTATCGTACCAGTATTCCCAGCCCTGACCGCCTGAATGAACTGCCATGATTTCATCATCATGTATCCAGGTGCGGATACTTTCCCATACCTCAACCCACTCATCAGAATTGATAAGAACGGTCTTTCCATCATCACTTATCAGTTTACCGCCATTAGAGTAAACCATATCGATGAGATTGTCCTCATCCCACATCGGCTCCCAGCCATAGGTTGCTATTCCTTCATCCTTTATCTTCTGGGAAACCTCTGCCAGCTCCTTCCAGGTCTTTATATCCTCGGCATTTACGCCAGCCTTGTCAAATACTTCCCTGTTATAATACATAACCTGAGTTGAACCATAGGCAGGAATGGCAAATATTTTTTCGCCATCTACACCCTGGGCAAAGTAAACATCCAGATAGTCATCTCTGTTAAAATCTGCATCCTCATTTACAAAAGAGGAAAGATCTGTCAGAAGAGCTTTATCTGAAAGTGTCTTGGCAGCATCAACCTCGATAAGAGCAACATCAGGAGCAACATTTCCTGCTATACCGGACTGAAGCTTCTGATAAGTTTCATCATAATCTGCCATGGTGGCTGTTTTTACGAAGTAATCGTCCTGTGACTGGTTAAAATCATTAACTATCTCTTCTATAACTCCAACAGCAGTCTTACCGCCGGAATACCAGAACTCAACCTCGGTCTTTCCTTCTGCTGAAGCTTCTGTGCTTTCCGCTGCCGCATCAGAAGTGCTTGCTCCCTGCAGTACGTCATTTTCCTCAGTACCTGCTGCATCAGTTGTGCTGATTCCACAGCCGGTTACAAGACCCATTACCATAGAACCTGCAAGCATTACTGCAGCAGCCTTTTTTACATAGTCATTTTTCTTAGCGTTCTTAAACATTTTAATTCCTCCACTTGTTTATATTTTGATTAACCCTTCACTCCTGTATCACCGGAAAGACCGGAGATAAACCACTTTTCGGTAAATGCAAACAGTATGATCAGTGGTATGATGATCACTGTACTGCCTGCCATTACCCTTGCCCAGTTTGTTCCATAAGCTCCATCCTCGATAAAAAAGCTTCGAAGACCCTGAGCTACCTGATAGTATCTTTCATCCTTTGTTATAAGCGAAGGCCACATATAATTATTGTAGAGACTTATGAAGCTCATAAGACCAAAGGTTATAAAGGATGACTTAGTTACAGGCGCTACCACCTTCCATAGTATCTTCCAGTCTCCTGCACCATCCATTTTGGCAGCCTCCAGAAGCTCCTTTGGAAACTGTAAAAAGGCGGTTCTCAGGAGAAATATGCCAAATATGCTCACGGATTGAGATACTATAAGTCCTGTTCTGGAATTGAGCAGCCCCATCTTTGATAAAAGCACGAATGCCGGAATATAAGTGGCTGCAGAAGGAAGCATGTAGGTTCCCATCACGATTCCAAACAGAAGATTTCTTCCCTTAAAATCTATAAAGGCAAATGCGTATGCAAGCATCGCACCTGTAACCAGTTGAATAGCTGTTGCTATAAGAGCTACGAAAATGCTGTTTCCGATATATTTCATCAGTGGTGTATATTTAAAGACATAGGTAATATTTTCGAGATGAATAATATCGGGCAGGAACATGTCCGGGTTCATAGCCTCCTTGCTGGTCTTCACACTTCCCAGCATCATCCATATAAGAGGAAATACCATCACCAGACATATACCTATGAGTGCCGTATGCCTTAAGGTTGTTATCGTTAATTTCTTCATCAGTAATTCACCCATTTCTTTGATAATCTGAACTGTAAAAATGAAAGGGTCACTGTGAGCAGTACCAGAACAACTACCGTAGCAGATGCCTTACCCATCTTGAATTCCTCAAACCCAAATTGATAGAACAGATAGGTAAGTGTTCTGGTACTTCCAGAAGGGCCTCCCTGTGTAAGCACCTGTATCTGGTCATATGCCTTAAGCGCATCGACCATGGTGATTATAAGAAGGAAAAAGGTTGTTGGAGAAACTCCCGGCAGTGTAATATATATAAGCTTTTTCCAGAAGTTTGCCCCATCAAGCATGGCTGCTTCGTATCTCTCACGGGGTATCTTGTCCAGTGCTGTAAGGTAGAAGATAGAGGCGTAGCCAATGCTTTTCCATACAGTAACAATTATGACACTCAGAAGTGCTGTATCACTACTCTTCATCCATTGACAACTGCTCAGCCCCATCATCTGGAGAAGCTGATTGGCTATTCCGCCCTTAGGCTGAAATATCCAGCTCCATACTATTGAGATGGCAACTGTTGGTGTAATCCATGGAGAAAAGACCAGAAATCTGTAGATGTTTTTACCTTTTAACTCGCTTTGCAGAAGCAGTGCTGTCATAAGTCCTATCGTTATGATCGGAACGATGGTACCAATGGCAAATGTACCGGTTATCCTGAGCGCACTCCAGAACCTTGTATCCTCAAACAGATCCTGATAATTATCAAATCCTACATAGCTGTAATCCGGAGTCATATAGTCCCAGTCTGTAAAGCTTAGCCAGCCGCTCTTCAGGATGGGATATATCCAAAACATAACCATCGGCACCATAGCCGGAAGCGTAAATAGAAGGACTGTATTTAGTTTTTTTAAACTTGATTTGTTCACGACTTCTATTCTCTTTCTTGTTCACGACTTGCGATATTTATGATGTGATGAACATGATACTCCAGAAATCCACTTCTGTCAACACTTTTTTTTATTTTTTGTATCTGGTCAGTCCGTGCAGGTATTACATAAGTGCCAAATACACAAATGCGTTCCTGCTTTCAGAAAATGTTGCGTATGTATTTAACGGACATATCTAATAGAAAGAACAGGAAAAACAAATATTGTTGCAAGATGAGTAAAAAAATAATAAAATCATACTAATTGTGTTCAGGAACAGTTAAATAATGCAATCCGTGAAGGATGGCAGGAAAGTAGGACTAAAGCATTGAATTTTTTAGACACTATTACAAAGTATAATGACATCATTAATTCTTTTGTATGGACCAAGGTTGGAGTATGGCTTCTGATAGCGACAGGCATTCTTCTGACGGTAGTCACCAGATTCTTTCAGGTAACACATATAAGACACTGGATGCGTAAGACTATCGGAAGTATGTTTGATGATAAGGTAAAGGGACATACTGATGACAAGGCTTCGATATCTCAGTTTCAGGCTCTGTGTACCGCTCTTGCAGCAACTGTAGGTGTCGGAAACATAGCCGGAGTGGCTGCCGCAATCATGTCAGGTGGTCCCGGTGCAGTATTCTGGATGTGGGTAGCTGCATTTTTCGGAATGATGACTAACTATTCTGAAAATATTCTCGGTATATATTATAGAAGAAAGAATCATGCTGATGAATGGTCCGGTGGTGCCATGTATTATCTTCAGGATGGTCTTGGAAGCTATAAGAACATGAAGCATTTGGGAAAGGTGCTTGCGGTTATATTTGCAATCTGTGCAACTCTTGCTTCCTTTGGTATAGGAAACATGGGACAGGTTAATAAGATAGTAATAAACTTCACATCTGCATTTAAAATTCCGGCACTTTCCAATATACAGCTTTATTCCACAGAGTCCGGTGAAGTTAGTCTCTATATGCTCATAGTTGGAATAGTTATCATGGTATTAATCGGAATAGTTATTATAGGTGGTATCCAGCGAATCGCAGTGGTTGCAGAGAAGATCATTCCTTTTATGGTAAGTGCATTTGTTATAGGTTCACTGGTTATCATAATTGGAAATATAACTTCTATTCCCGATGCCTTTGCAGCTATCTTCAGGATGGCATTTACCAGAGAAGCGGCCTGGGGAGCAGCAACAGGAATGACCTTTAAGACAGTGATTACGATGGGCTGCAAGAGAGGTGTATTCTCAAATGAGGCAGGCCTTGGTTCCTCTGTAATGGTACATTCCAATTCAAATGTACTTGAGCCTGTTAAGCAGGGACTCTGGGGAATCTTCGAGGTTTTTGCGGATACAATAGTTGTATGTACTATGACAGCTCTTACGATTCTTACTTCCGGAGTTATAGATCTGAAGACAGGTGTAGCTGTTACAGATAATGATTCAACTCTCGTTGCAGAAGCATTTAACACTATATTCAGTGTTGGTAAGTTGGAATTCGGAAAGTATTTTATAGCGCTTGCGATACTGCTTTTTGCATTTACAACTATACTTGGCTGGTCTCACTACGGAAGCAAGGCGGTTGAATATCTGGCAGGGGATAAGGCTCCTGTAGCGGTTAAGATTTACAGGATCATATTCGTTATAATGATTCTGTCCGGAGCTCTTATGACATCCTCTATTGCATGGGATATATCAGATACATTTAACGGACTTATGATGCTGCCGAACCTTATCGGTGTTCTGTCTCTTACACCGCTGGTTATAAGGCTGACTCAGAATTATGTGGATAGACGTCTGAAGGGTAAGAAGGACGTAAGACCGATGCTTTCCTATGACAAGGAGATTGAGGAAGCAAATATCCGCAGGATAGAAGAAACAGGCGAGGAGTAGAACAGTAGAAAAGCATCAGGAAAGCTAGAAGAAACAGGCGAAGAGTAGAAAAGTAGAAAAGAATCAGGAAAAGGATACAGAAACGGCTGATGATAATATCTTAGTCGTCGTAATATATTTAAGGAAACTGACAATCGGAGGTACATTAAAATGATAAAACAGATTTCCATTTTTACAGAGAACAAGAAGGGAGCTATGCTCAGTATATCAAAGGCTATTTCAGATGCCGGAATTGATATATATAATGTAGTCACCAATGACAGTGCAGAGTTTGGTATGGTCAGGATGCTGGTAACGGAGCCGGAGAAGGCTGAGGAGCTGCTTACTTCTCTGGGATATATGTGCAGGATAGACAGAGTTATCGGAGTTGAGATTCCGGATGATGTTGGAAGTCTTACTACGTTGCTTAATAATCTTTATAGTAGTAATATAAATATAGACTATCTGTATGTTTCCTACAGCAGGGATTCCAAGACTCCGCTTGCCGTTATGAAGGTTCAGGGATATGCAGAGGTTGAGGAAAGCCTCAAATCCAGAGGCTATAATATCGTCTGATATTACCTTGTTTAAAGAAATGCAATGATTCATAATAAGTAACAATTCAGGTCATGCAGCTTGGAAATGCGTTTTGAAAAAAATGTTCCGCTAGACGGAGGCTACGCTTCCATATAGATATGACATGTCATAATTGCCTTTGCAAAACGATATGACAGTTATATCTGCAAGACCTGAACAGACACCAAAATAAAAATATCAGGAGGCGTGATATGGCAAAGTATGACTATCTTGTAGTTGGTGCGGGGCTTTTTGGCGCAGTTTTTACTGAACAGGCAAGAAAAAAGGGCAAGAAGGTTCTGGTTATCGATAAGAGAGATACGATAGCGGGAAATGTTTATACTGAGGATGTTGAAGGCATCAAGGTTCATAAATATGGAGCGCATATTTTTCATACCAATAATAAAGAGGTATGGGACTATGTAACAGGTTTTGCTACATTTAACAGATTTACCAATTCTCCTGTGGCAAATTACAAGGGGGAGCTTTACAGTCTGCCTTTTAATATGTACACATTTAATAAGATGTGGGGAGTGGTGACTCCGGAGGAAGCTGCAGAGAAGATTGCCGAGCAGAGGCGTGATGCTATGGAAGAGTTCGTGCGGGCATATAAGGAGAGAACCGGCGCAGAGTGTTACGGCGATGAGTTTCCGGCTGAGCATGGCGGAGAGCCGGCTGGTGAGCTGGAGGGACAGACGATAACAGTTGATAATTATGCTCCCTGCAATCTGGAGGAGCAGGCTATCTCGCTTGTCGGAAGAGATATATACGAGAAGCTTATCAAGGGTTATACCGAGAAGCAGTGGGGAAGAAAATGTACCGAGCTTCCAAGCTTTATCATCAGAAGACTTCCGGTAAGACTTACATTTGACAACAACTACTTCAATGCGCTTTTCCAGGGTATTCCGGTTGGTGGTTATACCAAAATGGTTGCAAATATGCTGGGAGATACGGAGGTAAGGCTTGGTGTTGATTATCTGGCTGAGAAGGATGAGTACGATGCTCTGGCAGATAAGGTTATCTACACAGGTGCTATCGATGCTTACTTTGGATATAGTCTGGGTAATCTGGAGTACAGATCTGTAAGATTTGAGAATGAGCTTCTTGATAAACCGAGCTTTCAGGGAAATGCTGCTGTGAACTACACAGACAGTGAAACGCCATGGACTCGTATCATCGAGCATAAATGGTTTGAGTTTGGTAAGGCAGAGGATGGAAGTGACCTGCCTAAGACGGTTATCTCAAGAGAATACAGCTCTGAATGGAAGCCGGGGGACGAGCCTTACTATCCGGTAAATGATGAGAAGAATGGTGCTCTTTATCAGGAGTACAGAAAGCTCGCTGAGGAAGAAAACCGGAAGCTTGAGGCTCAGGGAAGACAGATAGTTTTCGGTGGACGACTTGGTGAGTATAAATACTACGATATGGATCAGGTTATTGCCAGAGCACTGGAGGTATCCAGAGAGGTTCTGGGGTAAACAAAAATTACTGTAATAACAGCTTGATTTATTGGATTATTCTATATTATGATGTTGTTTGACAGGTTGTTTCATTGGTAGTGTTATATTAATCTAGTACATTGGTCGTAATGTGACATGGGGACAGGCACCTTGTCACACTGTGTGACATGGGGACAGGCACCTTGTCACATTATTTATGTATCAATGTACAAGCTATATAAGGAGGTATCATTATGGCTTGTTTTGTAGTTCCTGCAGTTGAGGCTGTAGTCGTTACAGTAGCAGAAAAGATCGTTTCAAAAAGAGAAGAAAGTGTAGTTAAGACTGAGACTTCAGCAGAAGGTGCAGTTGAGACTTCTCACACAGGTAAGGTTTCTTTCAGCAGAAAGCTTAGCTGGCTTAAATATATGCTTTGGGGTGGTGTATTGCTTCTTGCATTTGAGCATGTATGGCATGGAGAGGTAGTTCCATGGTTCCCATTCCTTACAGCGATGTCCAGCTATGAAAATGCAATGGAAATGTTTAAGGAAATGGCTACTGTTGGTGTAACTATGGCTGTTCTTACTACTGTTGTATGGGCAGGAGTATGTGTTGTTGCTGATGCAATAGTTAAGCGTGCTGACAAGAAAGCTGAGGATGCTGTATCTGAAGTATAATCAGTATATAGAAGTATAATCAGTATATTGTTTTCTGATTAACTGACATTTTGCTTATCAAACTTCCGAATTATACGCAGCATAATGTTTCGCTGTAGCCCACTACAGCTAAGTTTTACGTCGGCATGTGTGATAGTTTATTCTACACGAATGTACCATTTACTTTGCTTACGATGTACAGCTAATTACGAAACAGTGTATTAGTCTGGTGTATAAGGAAGCAGTTGATGAAGGTGATTTGTTGTAGCAGTTAAGAATTTGAGAGGTATATCATATGACTTTACTTATAACAATCTTTGCAGCAGTCATTGCAACAATAAAATGGTACACCAGGAAGGATAACAGTATGCTTCTTGAAACCTTGGTATTTATGTACTGGGGAGCGGCTCTTATGTGGATGGTTGATGCAATATTTGAATTTGTCGAGCTGAAGGCGGCTTACTTTACTCCTTCTGGACAGGACATGCTGAATGATGCATTTCTTGGACTTTCAGTGGTTGCGCTTGGACTTGTTATCTGGACTGTACGTCTTCTTATCAAGGATCCCAAGGGTATTATAAGAGCATCACTTACTAAGGATAACAGGTAGGTGACGATGCAATAGGAGCAGCTTTTAGGAATGGAGTAGTTATTGTGTCATATAGTATCAAAAGGTACTTTGACACCTGTACCATAAGATGAAATATTTATAGATCTACACTATCAGAAATGAGTAGTACAGTTGGTTGAAACTGGCTATAATGATGGTGTAGATTTTTATTTGTGCCATATTTATAAGAGACGTAGCGTGCGCCTTGCTGAACGGGAGTTTTTTGAAAGGAAACGGGTTCAGCGATTGCATGGCATGAACAGTAACGAAAATATAATAATATGACTATCATATTGCTGAGAAAGTCTGATTTCAAAGGCGATTATGATATGTCATATTTATAAGAAGCGTAGTGTGTGTATCTGTGTATCGCTGAGCAGAAGTCTTTTAAAGGAAACGGGTTCAGCGATTTGATGACGATCAGAACAGAAGATTGGTGGAAGATATGAGTGGAACGATTGAAAGCAGAATATTGGAGAGGAGTATAATCAGGCATGTGCCGGCTGTATTTGCAGGTACAGGAATTGGTGATGATTATATGGTAATTTACGGACCTCAGGAAGAAAGATGGTCCACATCAGATTCGAAGGCAGTTTCCGATATGCAGGGAAACGATACATACTCCGGTGGTGCATGTAATAATCAGATGGTTCTCATATCCGGAAAGGGCTATAATGACATAGAGCCAATTGGCGAAATGGCGCTCGTCAGAGCCATTAACAACCTTGCCACAGCCGGTGTATTTCCGGAATCTATAACTATAGATATTCAGGCATCCGAAGAGCTTTCCGAAGAGGTACTAAGAAGAGAGATGAATAGTCTAACGGAAATATGCAGAAAGAGAAAGATAAGGATTGCCGGGGGCAATACTGTTAGAAATAGCTATATGAAAGAAGGTTGCAGCTTTTTGATAACAGCCTTTGGATATATGTCATGTGATGCTTACAAGGTTCTGTCAGACAGGAAGGGAGCAAAGCCCGGAGATAAGATAATCTTAGTCGGTGATACCGGAGCATACGGAGCAGCATGTATCATAAAAGAAAATATGGAAAGACTGGCAGAAAGATTTGCTCCCTCTTATCTGAGAAGTGCTGTGGGTTCGGATAATCCCGGGGACTATGAGATTACAGTACCGGCAAATGCTATGCTGGAGGGTGGAGCGGTTTATATCCATGATGTAAGCTTTGGTGGCATATACAGAACTTTATACGAAGTGTCTGAGAGATGCGGGCTGGGAGTAAAGGTAATACATGAACATATTCCGATCAAACAGTCCACTATAGAAATATGCGAATACTTTAATCTGAATCCTTACCAGCTTTTAGGAACAGGCGGTGTAGTCGGCGTCTGTCCGGCAGAGAGGATTGATCTGATGAAGGACGCTTTGAGGAAGGCAGGGGTGGATTACTCTGTAGCAGGAGAACTGACAGAAGCCAGAGAAAAAGTTATAGTATCAGACAGAAATGATATGAAACGTTTCCTTGCCCCCTACAAGTGACAGGGGGACAGGCACCTTGTCACATTTCAGGCAGTTACGGGAGATGTAAGATTTACTGATGAATGGAAAGTAGTGAAGAAACAGGTAAAGGAGGGAGAGTCAAAAATGGGAGAAGCGTGGATGGATAGATTAGAAGCTAAAGGAGAAGCAAAAGGTGTAAAAAAAGGCATGATACGAGCCTTCAGCTTAGACGGTCATACATTAGAGGAGATAGCAGCGCTTGTAAATGAACCGATTTCGTTTGTTAAGGAAGTTCTGAACAGTAAACCGGTTACAGATAACGAATAACTGAGGAATGTGACAAGGGGACAGGCACCTTGTCACATTGTAGGGGTGATGAGAAGAAATGGAGGGTAGTATAATATGACAAACGAGTTAGATTCTATGTGCGGAGTTTCTGATGAGGAAATGACAGAACGATTTAAGGAAGCTATTCGTATTGATAACGAAGAACGTCGCATAAAAGGAGAGCCTGTAGCGAAGTACGATAATGAGAAGAGAAGAGCATATTTAGAGTTCCCAGATGGAAGGAGACAATATGCAAACTGAGGAGAAAAAACCAGAGATTATTGTGTTCGCCGGCCCGAATGGAGGCTGAAAAAAGAATAAATAATTTTCAGGAGATAATAGCGCTGGCAGAAAGCGAGTACGAGTACGAACCGCCATCTGATTACTATCTAGATGGATATAATACATTTAATAGAATAAAAGATGATTTTGAAGATTATGTATTGTTTTTAAGAGATACAACTGTTCCTCCAACAAATAGCATAGCTAAGCGAATGGGAAGAAAGTTCAAAAGAAAAGCCCATCAGGTAATGTCATTCACAAGTATGTCAGGACTTGAATATTATTGCGATGGTTTATCTATAATGGAATCAATAAAGGGAACAGAGAAAAATCTGTTTGATGAAGTAACTAACCGATTTAACCATATGAAAAGTATGGTCTTATTAGAGACTGAATAATTCTATATCGAATCCCCGCTGCAAGGCGGTTTTTTGATGGGTTAACCCGTGAATGGTAACCATTCGTAAGTAGATTTACTCTGTCATTTGCTTCAGAATTGTTGACGGACTATATCAAAAAATGGTAAAATCTTAAATGATTATGGTGGCGGTTGTAGTACTTCAAAATATATTGGATGTTTGGATTGAATTAAAGGGCTTGACTATGAAAAAATATGAAATAAAATCTTTACATACATACATACATACATACATACATACATACATACATACATACATAGGGCACATATGCCTTTTGTTTTATTGAGTATTTTATGAAAGACAAAACCAACGGGATGTTTATTCCTTTATTGGTTTTGTCTTTTTTATTATTCAAGAAGGAGGAAGTTTCATGAAACATAAGATCAGGAGACTGATATCAATCATTCTGACTGTTGCTATGGTCGTGAGTTTATTTCCATCGACTGTAATGGCAGAGGAAATTGATATTACAGAAGAGGAATATGCGTCGGTAACTGATGCATCTTCAGATGAAGAGCAAGTAGCAATAGCTGCAGATAGTACTTCGGATGAAGAACAAACGGCAATAGCTACGGATAGTACCTCGGATGAAGAGCAAGTAGCAATAGCTGCAGATAGTACTTCGGATGAAGAACAAACAGCAATAGCTACGGATAGTACTTCGGGCGAAGAACAAGAGGAAGACGCTTCGGAGATTCCCACTAAAGAGGAAGAAAATGAAGATATTCTGGAAGCATCTTCAGAAGAGGAAATAATGCCATATTTCGAGCAGACTCAAAGCATCTCTGGAGTGGAGGTTAGGGTTACTGCAGAGGAAGGCATATTTCCTGAGGGTGCATATCTAAGTGTAGAAAGTGTATTAGCAAATGTGGAAGAAGAAGTAGATGCGGTCATCGCAGAACAAAGAGATGCAGATGCAAAGGTTGCTGCTTCTTATACATTTGATATTAAGGTTCTGGATAAAGATGGCTACGAACTTCAGCCTGCAGACGGACAGTCTGTTCAGGTTTCATTTGCTATGTCAGAGGCTGGAAATGAAAATCTTGATACAGAGGTATATCATATCTCTGACGAAAGCGGAGCATTAAACGCTGAGTCACTTCCAGTATCAGAGGATGTAAATGAAGTTACGGTGGAGTCAGACGGATTTTCATATTATACAGTTGAATTTACCTATGATGAGAAGCAGTATGTTATGAATGGAGATACTTCCATTCTGTTAACTGATATACTTTCTTACGTTGGAATATATAAAACTGACGGAAGTTTAGCAACTGACAGTGATATAACTGCAGTAAGTGTAAGTGATGAAAGCCTTTTCTCTGCGGCAAATGAAAGTGGAGAGTGGATAGTTACTGCACATCAAGCATTTACAAGTAATGAGTGGATGAAGGTTACTGTGGATGGTGTGGAATATGAGATAGTGGTGACGGATGCGGTGACACAAACCTTTACGTTTACTCTTTCTAACGTAAATAATCTTACCCACAACATAACGGAGGCTACCTATAATAAGGACACAAAATTAGTCTTTAATGGTTATAACAATAATAGAAGTGGGCCGAATAATAGCGGACCTGAAAACATGTTTATAGGTATTACGTTCAAGGATGCGAAAGAAAACAAATACCATCCGGCGATTTCCTATTCAGGCAACACTGATGGTGAATACAGTAATGGCTATTTACGTTTTTTCGCTGCAAATCATGGTAGTAGTGGTCAAGGACCGACATCCTGCACGTTTACACTCGACAGCTTGCCAAACGATGCAGCAAAATGGAAAATCTGCAATATTGGTCAAAGCTGTGCTAACTGCAGCGGTGGGGTTGCCTTTGACTTGGTCGCGGTTGCCGAGCCTTCGACCAAACCTACATTATCCGATACGACCGCCAATTATGATGGCAGCGCCCACGCCATTAGCACCAGCGGCGGAAGCGGTGGTACAGTCTATTATGCAACCAGCAACGATAATTCTACATGGAACGATTGGACAACGGATGTACCAAGCCGTACAGAACCAGGAACCACGTATGTCAAAGCAAAGGTTGTTGGCGATAATTTTCACGCTGACAGTGAAGAAACTTCTGTCTATACAATTGTAATCAAAGGTCCTGCCATTGCACCGAAGCTCATTGGCTGGTCAGGCACATACAATGGCAACTCTCATAGTATAACGTCTACTGGTGCTTCTGGCGGAACAGTATATTATAGGACTAGTGAAAATAATGCTAACTGGGGAGGCTGGTCGATGACAGTTCCATCAAGAACGAATGCAGGAACAACCTATGTCCAGGCTTATACAAAAGGAGATAGCAGTCATAGTGATTCGGCAGTCACATCAAGTGTCAGTATTGCTATCAGTAAAGCATCTGGTAGTATCAGTTTCTCAGAACCAACAATCAATAAGACTTATGGAAATGCAGCATTTTCAAATAATCTTACAAAAACTGGTGATGGCTCAGTTTCTTATTCAAGCAGTGATACCAATGTAGCGACTGTTAATAAATCAACAGGTCAGGTAACGATTATTGGACAAGGAAGCGCTAAGATTACCGCAACAGTAACAGATGGAACTAATTATACTTATGCTACTAATAAAGCAAGTTATACACTAAATGTTTCTAAGGCTGACTCATCTGTAACAAAGATGCCGGTTGCTAATAATCTTACATATAATGGCGCAGATCAGGCACTTGTAACAGTGGGTACTTCCTCTGGAGGAACTTTGTACTATGCTTTAGGTACCCAGACAAGCGCACCCACATCGGATTCAGCCTGGTCTGTAACCAGTCCTGTCGCAAAAAACGCAGGGACTTATTATGTGTGGTATAAGGTGGTTGGAGATTCTAATCATAATGGTATAAATCCTCAAGTAAAGGAAGTAACAATAGCTAAGAAAGATATAATCATATCCGGTATAAGAGCAAAGGATAAAACATATGATAAAACAAATACAGCAGATTTGGATTTCTCTGATGTGACATTTGCGGGTCTGGTATCAGGAGATAAACTGACAGTAACAGCTACAGGAACATTTGTGGATGTAGCTGCAGAAAATTCTAAAACTGTTAATATTTCACACCTGACTCTTGATGGTATGAATATTGCAAATTATAAACTGGCTTCAAATGGAAATCAGACATATACTGTGGCTAATATTGAACCCAGAGAGGTCACATTAAACTGGGGTACGGAAACTCAGTTTACATATGATGGTTCCTCTCATGTTCCATCATGCGAACTGGGTGAAGGAAGCATTCTAGCCGGTGACACATGTAATCTAACGGTTGCAGGCGCTAAAACTGATGCCGGAAACTATACTGCCACAGCTTCACTTACGAATAGTAACTATAAGCTTCCGACAAATAATACGATAGAATTTATAATAAAAAAGGCTGAAATAGATCCGAAGGTTATAATAGGGAGCTGGACCTACGGTGGAGTGAATAATACCCCTGTAATAGTTGGAAACAGCGGTAATGGAAATGTTACATATGATTGGAAAGAATATGATGCAGATGATTCAGCGTATGCATCATATGAAACAACTCCTCCGACAGATGCAGGTACATATACACTTAAGGCAACTGTTGGAGAAACACAGAACTATCTTGGTGGAGTAGCTACAGCTAACTTTACCATATCAAAAGCAGATGTAGGTATGACAGTATCCATGACAGACTGGGTATATGGAGATACAGCAGAGCATACTCCAGAAGTTACGGGATATGGTGATGCAGTTAATTTCTATTATAAAAAGTCAGGTGCAAAGGACAGCGCATATACGGTCTTAGTTCCTACTGAAGCAGGAACATATGTTGTAAAGGCTGAACCTGTAAATACAAACTATAAAGAGGCAACAGGTTACTTTACTATATCAAAGAGAACCGCAGTACTAAAGTGGACTCTTGGAGATAGAACATGGGATGGTACTGATGAATCAGATCTTACTGCTGTGTATGATGGAACAGATAAATGCCCAACTGCAACAATTGATAATCTGGTTGAAGGAGATACCGTAACAGTTAAAGTATCAGGTGCAGCCACTGCTGTTGGAACTCATACAGCAGAAGCAGTAAGGCTTACAGGAACAGCAGCGGCTAATTACAGTTTACCAGATGATGCATCTGTACATTATACGATTACATCAAATGGTAATGCCCAAATATCAGTATCAATCACAGACTGGACATATGGTGAGACACCAAATGCTCCATCAGTAACAGGAAATAAAGAAGGTGGAAATGTAACCTATAAGTATAAAGCTAAAGATGCAGATGACTCGACTTATATAAGTGCAGTTCCGACAAATGCGGGAGCATATACTGTACAGGCTACAGTAGCAGCAACAGCAGGATATGCTGAAAAATCAGCTACTTGTGATTTTGAGATTGCCCAGAAGGAAGTAGGTGTTAATTGGGATAGTAGCAGCTTTGATTATTCAGGAAATTCTCAGAGTCCTAAGGCTGAGATAACAGACCTTGTTTCTGGAGATAAGGTAGATATTTCTTATGAATATAAGAAGACTGATGATACTGATTATGGTATTGAAGAACCATCAGATGCAGGAAATTATTCTGTAAAGATTAAGGAACTTGCTGGAACTGATGCAGCTAATTATAAGCTTTCAGAAGAAGCAGCAGATGAATATGATTTTAAAATAGTAAAATCAGAACTTATAGTTACTGCAAAAGATAAGGAGATCATTTATGGAGATGATGCTCCTGAATATACAGTAATATATGACGGTTTCCAGGGAGATGATACAGAAGCTGAACTGGATGGACAATTAAAATGTGAATGTGAATATTCTACTTCAAGTCCTGTCGGAACATATGTTATAACTCCATCTGGTCTTAAATCAGATAATTATAATATTACATTCAAAAATGGAACACTTACTGTTAATAAAAAGAAAGCAACCATAGATTCTAATCCTACAGATGTAGAGGATTTGAAATATAATGGAGAAGAGCAGGCTCTTGTAGAAATTGAAACTGCAGATGAACTAAATGGAACTATTTATTATAGCATAGACGGTGGAGAGTGGCAGGAAGAGATTCCAAAGGCGAAGGATGCAGGAACATACAAGGTTAGTTGGTATCTTGAACCAGCAGAGAACTATAGCAGTTCAAGTTCAAAAGAAAAACCTGCAGGCGAGATTAGTGTTACAATCGAAAAGCGTGTTGCATCGTTTAAGTGGACACTTGGAGACACAACATGGCCTGGAGGAGCATTAACTGCTGTTTATAGTGGAAGTGATATATGCCCAACAGTAGAAATAAGTAATAAAGCAGAAGGTGACTTTGTTAATGCAACAGTTACTGGTGCAGCTACATCTGTTGGAGAGCATAAAGCAGAAGTAGTTAGACTATATGGAAATGATGCAAAGAATTATGAACTTCAGTTAAATACTTCTGTATTCTTTACAATAACTAAAGCTGATATTGATACAAAGGATGATGAGCATCAGGATGGAGCAGCAGTTACAATTACAGGCTGGACCTATGGTGATACACCAAATGCGCCATCGATAGAAGGAAATAAAGATGGCGCCAATGTAACTTATAAGTATGCTGAACTAACGGATGACTCTGATGAAGATATAGAATATTCTTCAAAGGTTCCAACAAAAGCAGGAAAGTACAGAGTATGTGCAACCATCGCAGCAACAGCAGGCTATAATGAGAAGCAGGTAACTGCAGACTTCGAAATCACACCAAAGACTGCTGATATAAGCTGGTCA
>OCVV011357294.1_pt1 | contig 18917 bp, 14 predicted proteins | sample 1539721 | NCBI WGS metagenome assembly OCVV01 (sample SAMN02144230, study PRJEB22623) | gut metagenome | biome: sheep rumen | host: Ovis aries | place: New Zealand | reverse complement strand
CAAATCACCGTGATAAATAACAATGATTTTCTCATTTTTTATTCCTCCATTTATTTTTTGATATCATCGCGTATAAGCTACGAATTGCTCTAAAATGTACCCATAAAAATGGGCACATGTCCTCTCATAAATTCAATAAAGTCTTTTATACCTTTGACACTAACATTCCTTAATCACGATTATTACTCTATCATCTTCTCAGATATTATTCTACTGTTTTTTACTATTTTTGTTGTTTTTTTAACAATATGTCTATCTGCTTTTTTTCCCTTTTGAATTAAGACTTTCTCCCCTTCAAAGCCAAAGCCGTGCTAATACTTTTTGACCTCCGGCTAATCTTATGTTACACTCTTTTCGTTTATTATTTGGGATTCAATACAGATTTCGTAAAGGAGATATTATGAATACAGTATATTCAGATATCAAAAAATCAGCCGTGAGGGCGCGTCTTATTCCGGGAATAGCATGTATCATTATTGGACTTCTCGTAACGATCTTTTTAAATGTTCATCTTTTTACCTATATATTCAGTACAAAGCCGGATGTATTCTCTATTCCCAGTACTGAGTATAAAAAGGGAAAATGGTATAGCTGCGATAACAATCTTCTCTATGGCTACTATGCCTCTGATTCTGATGGACGTTATTATCTGACCGCCACGGCAGATGGCAAGTATATGGGCTTCTATGTCTATAACAAGGATGTAGAAGATGCCGAAAGCATAACAGATGATACCTATAGTTATCTGGATGGTGAGACTAAGGATTTTTCACAGCTTTATCTGACAGGTAAAGGCTATATAGATGAAATGGATAATACAGAGAAGAGATACTTCAAGAATTATTTTGAGTATGATGGCGCCAGCATTGAAGACTATGATGTATGCTACTATACCTTCCGTCTGACAAGCTTTGGAAATCTGCTGCTTAAGGATAATGGTCATGCACATCCGGTATATATGATCATTGGTATTCTCATTATGGTAGTCGGAGTATATTTTATAGTCCAGATATTTACCGGCGGATATAAGAAGGATTTTGAAAAAAGCCTCGCAACCTACGGCATCCGGAAGGAAGCTATGGAACAGGATATGACTTATGCAAGAAAGTTTGAAAATGTATATCTCAGCACCAGATACATGTTTACTACCGGAATGACAAGTGCTGTATATCCATTTTCCGCTATAGTGTGGGCATATGTTTTACAGACCAATACACAGCATAAGATATATGGTGTAATTCCGGCAGGAACCACCGTATCCTATCAGATAGTATTCTGGGACAGGAATAAACGCAAGATCAGCTTTAATGTAAAAAATGATGATGTGGCACATACTATATTACAGGAAATGAATTCACGTGCTCCTTACATCATCTATGGCTTTAGTGATGAGCTTGCCCGTGCAACAGATTCCGGAGAATTTAACTCACTCGTTGCGACTGTTGACCAGAGAAGAACAGAATACGAACAGCATAACCTGGATATGACATCCGGCGTAATGAATTATAATCAGGAGGATACTCAGACACCTTGGTATTCTTCGACTTCTCAGGACATTTACGGTAATTCAGCTAACCCGCAGGACTATTATGGTAACTCAACTAATCCACAGGACCCTTACGGTAATTCACCGATGTAATTCCAAGGGCTATAAAGATAAGTGCTGCCACATATCTTAGTCCCAGTCCTTCACCGAGAAGAAGTGCGGACAGAATCACACCGAATACCGGATTCATAAAACCATATATGGAAATCTTCGATACATCATTTGTTCTAAGAAGTATTCCCCACAGGGTATAGGCAATACTTGATACCAGAGCAAGATAGAGAAGAACTACTGCCGCCTTCATATTCTGGTCGCTACCCGTACCGGATATGAAGGCGTTTTTTATTACACTCAATCTGTCAAACGGGATACTCACCAGAAACATCGTGAGCCCGCCCATCATAAACTGGTAACCGCTAAAAAGAACTGTGTCATGCTCTACGGAGTACCTTTTTATCAGAGTTGACGACACGCCATAGCATAGTGCAGATAGCATAACCAGACCATCACCCAGCAGATTTATCTTCACTGATTCTCCGCTAAAATTAATGATCAGTACTCCAACAAAACCGAGGATACACCCCAGTATCTTCCTGAAAGTGAGAGCCTCCATCCTGAATACAAGACTCGCTATAATGATAGCAAAAAAAGTAGTGAGACTATCTACAACTGCTGAGTTCACTCCCGTCGTATGGGCTATTCCGATATAAAAGAAGATATACTGTCCTATAGTCTGAAAAGAGCTCAGGATAAATATCTTCCCAAGCTCCTCCCGATGTGGAAAGAGAAACTGCTTTCTCAAAAAACTGCTTATTATAATTACAAATACTCCTGCCAGAAAGAATCTGATACCTGCAAATGCTACGATGCTCCAGGTATCTCCTTCATCTATATTCCATAACTGATATCCTATCTTAATCACGGGAAATGCACTTCCCCATAAGAAACAGCACAGCATGGCTCCGGCAAAAGTAAGAATACTTTTCTTCATGTTCTACTCTTTCTAGCCGGCAAAAAGCGTTCCGTCAAATACTTCTTCAAGGTCCATACCATTTACCTTATGTGGCCACTGTGAATCATCTACGTTTACTCTTGCCAGTCTTCCGTCCGATAATTTAAAATCCACATAGGTCTCATTATCCGACTTATATGGAACAAAGGCTGATCCACTCTTTATAGTATCGCTTCCGGTTACATTTCCCTCTTCATCTACTATTTCTACATCCAGATCCATCCTGGAAGTAAGTGTGATCTCCGTGTAGGAGCTGAAGGCCTTATCTACCGGCTCTATAACTCCGCTATCCCCTATCCTGCAGGCTCTTACTCCATCATAGGTGCTCACAAGATTCATCCTGTTCGAGATATAGAAATAATCCGGATTATATACGCAGGGTCTTGGAGTTGTATAGTAGCCTTCTCCATATTCGTAGCTTCCATCTGCCGAGGTAAAAGCACCACTCTGCTCTCCAAGGTCGATGATGTCATCACCTGTCAGCTCATACTGGAAGATATTATGATAGTCATTATCACTGAGACTATCCAGTATCAGAAATACACTTCCATTCCTTCGGGCAATGTATATATCCATATCATAATCATAATACTCAACTACCTTAGTCTCATTTCCGGCAGTTATTTCAAAGCTCGTGTTGTATGAATACTCATATTCCTCATTATACTCAGAATTTATCATTACATTTATATAATCAAGTGAACCATCACCATCCAGATCAGTAAACATTGACTGTGTCTTAACTACCCAGTCATCAGTTTCAGCTCCATAGCCCTTATTAAAAAGATCGGGAAATATATCATATCTTAACTCAAGTGTCTGCTGACCTTCAGCAAATGAGGCGAGATGATAAGGATTAAAGTAAAGCTTCAGACTCTCAGGACCCATGGTCCAGTTAAGGCTGTTCTCATCATCAAAGGCTTCATTGAATATATCTACTGTATAGTCCTCCTCCATCATAACAGGATAATCTCTGCTAAATATCTCCCTGGCAGCAGTTCTAAGATCCTCCATACTGCTTACTATATCTGTAAGGCTAAGTCTCTTTCCTGTCTCTGCATCATATGTATAGCCGGTATTTCCATAGTATGCATGGGCGCCGCCATAATAGCTTGTAAAGAAAACCTCTATACTAAGAAGCTTATCGTCAAGTCTGGTAATACTGGCGGAGTTCTTATCAAAAAACTCTGAAAAATACTCCGACTCTTCAGCCATCTGCTTTGCATCCCGTACTGCCTCGTCAAAGCTATGTTCAATAGACTGACCCGGTCCCAGCAGGACTGCCTCTGTTTCTTTATTAAAATCATCAATGGCTTTGCTGAGTCCGGGATAATACTTTCTGGTTGTATCACTCAGGATAAAGGTTTCATATTCCACAGAATACAGATTATTATAGGTATCCTCTTCTGTCTCATATCTGTTATATAACTTCTTGCTGATTACCGGTCCTTCCTGCGGAAGCTCTGATGCATTAGTCTCCTCCTTCGGGCTGTCCTCTTCATCTGAAGTGCCGGAACTGCTTTCACTTTTGTCCTCTTCACCCGGAGCTTCTGCTTTATTATCCCCGTTATCGCCCTTGCCGGTTAGTGTGTCATTATCCCTGCTATCCTCTGAGCCGGAGACTGCATCTGCTTCCTCCTCATCTGAGACGGATTCATTATTATCCTTGTCATCTGAGCCGGTATCATCATTCTCGTCTCTCTCATAGCCCTGACGGTCTGAAGCATCTGAGCTTCCTCCTATACCGCAGGCTGAAGCACCCATAAGTAATGATAAGGATAATATAACTGCAAGTATGCTTTTTCCATTTATATATTTTCTCATATACAATCATTCCTTTATTTATGAAACTATATCCTCCAGCACCTCACGGTTAACCATATAAGGAACCTTATCTATTCTTGCCTGATCCCTAAGTATATCCTTTATGGAGTTCTCCACTATGATGCCGTAATCAGTTTCGCTTATTCTGCCTATATCACATACATTTCCAAGGAAATATCTGAAATCATCCAGATCATCAAAGTCCATAGCCATAAGCAGCTTCTTCTGTGTATCTTCGTCTGCATATTTCATAAATCCCGGCTGAAATATACCTGTTGCCGGACCATGCTTTATCCCTGCCTGATAGGTCAGCCTGTAGCTTAGAGCATGCGGAAGTGAAGTACCGGTCACAGCTATAGCTTCTCCTGCAATATTGGAAGCTCTCAGCATATCTGAAAGAAGCTTTAGATCAGTTATCTTATCGGCTGCTGCCTTCTCAGGATCAGAGGTTCTTCTGACAAAATCAGATACATTTCCTATATGCTCATCCTTCGTATAGCCAACTCTTTTTTCTCCCAGTATTACATGCTTTCCCCGGCTCCATATCTTAAGTCCCTCCAGCACCTTGGCTCTGGTAACTGCTGTAGCATTGGTATTGATATAACTCTCTATCAGATGTGACATGGCATCGATAGCCGTATCCCTGATTACAGAGTACGGAGCATACATCAGATATCTCGGATCAAGAAGTGCGAGGGTTGGATAAACCTTATGTGGAAGACTCTTTTTGGTCTTCAGATCATGTCTGGTCAGAACCGCCACGCCTGTTACCTCAGAGCCCGTTCCGCAGGTTGTAGGTATGGCAACCACCGGATAAGCAAGTGTATATCCATTCTTATCACATCTTTCACGATTAGGCTTCTCATATAAGAATCTTTCAGTCTTATCACTGTTATATAAAAGTATGGAAACCGCCTTTGCTGCATCCATGGGAGAACCGCCACCGATTCCGATAACAAAGTCTGCTCCCTTACTGACACCTATATCTCTTGCTTCCATAACAGTTTCTACAGAAGGATTCTCTTCTATTCTGTCATATATTACATATTCTGTTTCTGTATCCTGAAGAACCTTCTGAAGCTCCATCAGAGCACCGTTTCTTTTTGCCGAATGACGTCCTGTAACTATAAGAGCACGTCTTCCCAGTCTTGCTATAAGATTTGCGCTGTGAAGCACTGCATATTCTTCATTTATTACTTCCGTAACCATTACTATCTATGTCCCCTTTGATTTAGTCTGACTGTCCCTTAACTTTACTATAAACCGATAACTATATACAAGAGAAAATTAAAACAGAAGCTGAATAACTGCCGGAACTACGCAGAACATTCTAATGCCGGAAATGTCAACTATAAAGTTGACCAGATGCAGCAATTTTGTAACACTCTGTTGTCATTATTGTCAACGTATCTTCTTTTCATTGACTAACATTATTTGTTTCGATTAGTATAATCATAGGAGGATCATTTATGGACTTTAGTATATTACTTGACAACTACATCAAAGAAATCGGGTGTAACGCCAAAGAGCTTTCAATTGCATCCGGTATATCTGCTTCAGTCATAAGCCGATACAGGACCGGCGAAAGAGTTCCATCTGCCGATAGTGACATCGTAAAAAAACTTGCTGATGGCATCGCTGCCCTATCTGATAAAGACAGCACCAAAGTATATAATCAGATCATCGATTCTCTGACTGCAAAAACCAGCATGGCAAAACAGGCATTCTACAAGGTTGATACTTTAGTCGAGCTGCTTGAGATAAAGCAATCCAATCTTGCCAAGGCCTTTAATTATGATGCTTCTTTTATATCCAGAGTGCTATCAGGTCAAAGACTTCCTGCTGATGTGAATGGCTTTCTACGGGATATATCAGATTATATTGCCAGCTACGCTATAGCTAACAACAAGCTTGATACTTTGAATGGTATTATTAATGTATTTCAGGATGAGAATCAGCCTACATTGCAGCTTAGTGATATACTTTATAACTATTTTACTATAGACGAAACTCCAACTATGAGTTTTCTGAGTAAGATGGACAGCTTCGATCTGAATGAATTTATCGGCTCTATGCATTTTGAGGATATCAGTCTTCCCACCCCGTATCAGCTCCCATCGTCACGAATATATCATGGCATTTCAGAAATGAAGCAGGGTGAAATGGACTTTGTAAATATTACAGTCAGCTCCAGATCTATGGATGATGTATATCTCTACAGCGACATGTCCATGAATGATATGGCAGATGAGAGCTTTACAAAGAATTACATGATAGGGCTTGCCCTCATGATAAAAAAGGGACTTCATATTCACATTATACATACACTGAACAGACCTATAGATGAGATATTTATAGGGCTCCGTGCCTGGGTTCCTGTATATATGACCGGTCAGGTTACCCCTTACTATTTTGATGGATACAGCGACAACGTATTTACCCATCTTAATTATTCCTCCGGAGCCGTTGCGCTCACCGGAAGCGGACTTACCGGACTTAGAAATCATGGGATGTATTACATAACAAAAAACAAGGAAGAGCTTGCTTATTACCGCAGAAAATCTCTGGATATGATAGATAAGGCTACTCCGCTAATGGAAACCTATACCATAAAAAACCAGGATGATTTCTATAAGAAAAGGGATGAGGTATTAGATAAAACCGGCAGGATAACCCATATACTTAATATTCCTCCTCTTACAACGCTAAGTGATGAGCTTATTTCTGAAATACTGGATGAATACTGCTCAACTCCTGATTATAAAGGGCCTTCCCGCGAGAAGCTTTTTAATGATTTCAAGGCTTCCATAGAAGAAGAAAGAAGGATACTTGAGAGAACCAGAAACAAATGCCAGATTCTGCAAAACATCAACATTATTTCTAAGGAAGAATTTGGTAACTCTCCTGTACACCTGTCCCTTGGAACAAGCTTTCTGGAGTACAGTATTCCATATAGCTATGAAACCTACAGGAAGCACATCGCGCTTACTAATGAATATGCACAAAGACATGACTATATAAAGCTGACTAATTCCGGAAATCAGGTATTTAAAAAGATTCAGATCATGTTCGGTTCATATGATACGAAAAATGAAAAAGCTTCTACCAACGGATCAGAAACAAACTATGACTGGGTTCTGATAATTAAAAGCATATCCCCAAATATCTGTTTCTTTATAGAACATCCGGCATTGGTAAAAGCTTTATCCAAGCTGAGTATATAAAACGTATTTACATTGTCATTCCTTCCAACGGCTTTATCTTTGTAGCCCATCTGGTTGGAAATACACTGGCAAGTATTGCCACAACAACTGATATAATGATCGCAGTAAGTATAAGCCATGGCGGAGTGTTCATAATATATGAGCCCTCTGCCATTTCCATCATCTGAACAAGCTTTTTGTTTATAAAAAGTCCTGCCAGCATAGACAGAAGCACGCCCAGTACACCGCCTGTAAATCCCAGAAATGCTGATTCAAAGAAAAACATAAAGCTTATATCATCCGAGTCCGCTCCCAGCATCTTTAGAAGCGATATCTCACGAATTCGATCATAAACAGCCGTCATCATAGTATTGATTATTCCTATAATTGCAACAACTGCCGCAATCGATCCTACGATTCCCAGAATGAGCTGCATCGTGCCTACAGTTTTATTCACACTTTTCAGCATTTCCAGATTATTCTCGACTCTGTAGCCCATATCACTGATAACCTTTGAAACATGCTCAACATTCTGGGTATTATCAACCCGGACTATTATATAGGAATATATCCATTCATTATAAGGCTGGTTGTTCTTATCCAGTGGCTGTCCGGGTATCTTTCCATCCACAGACATTCTTTTCAGAAATACCTTGAGAGTATCTATATCCGTATAGATATTATAGTCATATTCGTTACTTATTTCTCCTACCACGTCCAGCTTAAAGGTCTTGGTATTATCCTGTTCTTCTTCCTCTTCAGGCTCTATCTTCTCTGCATCTGTAGCTGTTGCAGTATCCTCTTTCTTCTCTTCCTCTTCTTCCTTGTCCTCCTCAGGAAGTGAGATGGTAATATCTATCTTATTTCCGGCAAGTGCCTTTTCTTTATTAACGGATTTGCTGTATTCTACGAAGGTTTTTTCATTATAAAGTGTATTACGTACACCCTTTCCAAAAAGAAGCTCCGGTCTTGAACCGTTTTTTTTCGGAACCTTGCCCTCTATCTCGGCTGTCTCTGATAATACATTTATATAGTCCATAGATACTCCGGTAAGGTTTCCCCAGGTTATATATCCATTTATCTTTCCATCACCACTTATATCAAGAACCGGATATGCTTCCTCAACATTATCTACACGACCAAGCTTTACAGCTACATCATCAGTAAGAAGGCGGTCCTTTCTTTTGTTACTCGTTGCATATACACGAATCTCTCTGGTACTTCCGCTCTTCTCAACCTGCTCGACCATGGATTCTCTGGCGCCCATTCCTGCAGTAAGCATCGTGACCACAGACATTATACCGATCATGATTCCGATAATGGTAAGCACAGTCCTCAGCTTTCTCTGTTTTAAGTTTGCAAGACTAAGTTTTATAATATAACCCATTAATCAAATTCTCTTTCAATCTTTTTTCTCTTAAGAACTCTGATAACTATAAATAAAATAACCAGAACTACAACTGAAGCTATAATGATTAGCAGCTTGTCTATATCTGTCATCTTCTTTCTGGTATCCTGCTTTACCTGTATAATATCTGAGAAGTCCTGCTCTATAACATTTATCCTTCCATCATTTCCTATATAGACTTTTTCTGAATACTCATTTCCGTCTATATCCTCATAGGTTATAACTATCTTGTTCTCATTTCTGTCAATTCTTGCAAGAGCAGTTGCAGCAGTGATTATATCTATATTTGCACTCTTTCCTGCCTTGATATTACCTACATATGTCGTAGCCTCACTTATATTTTCTCCGGAAGCAGTTGCCTTGACCTTATATATATCTGCACCTCCGACATTATTGATCGTTGATACGATCTCAATATTGTCGCCAAGCCTTATCTCCTCCTCTGCTATATAGGTATCTGTTACCATCACTTCTGTCTTCTGCTTTACAGGAACATAGATTGTTTCATTAACTGTATAGCCCTTGCTCCAGTCCTCATACTCTATCTTCAGCTTCAGCTTGTAGGACTTATCCTCCAGACTGCTTACAGCCTGTAGTCCGAATTCCAGCTCTTCCTCAGCCTCACCATTTATCTCGGCTATGTAGCTGCTTCCGGTTCCATTTAGAGGAAGAAACTCACCATTATCCGAAGATATGCTTGCCTTCAGGTTCATGATCTTATTTCTGGAAGTATTTTTCAGGGTTATACTCACCTTAAAATCATCTCCGGGATATATAACATCCTTACTGAGACTATATTCTGTCATCATAACACGAGGTGTAAGTGCCTCAGCTTCTCCGGAAGGAAACAGACTGATAATTACTGCAAAGCATATAGCTATTATTATTCCTGTTATTATCTTATTATTCTTTTTCATAATATGCATTCTTATATCCTTTCTATATAGTCTGGTAAACTAGATTATTCTCCGGATTGGATAAGCTCCTCTGCTACATCCAGTCTCATGGACTTAAGGCAGAAATAATTAGTTCCACAAAGCACTGCAAGCTCCAGAGCTGCAAGAATAATTACTGCAGGCCAGAATATATACATGTCCCCTCTAAAAAGATACTTTGTAAGTCCTTCATATATCATATATTCAACTGTCAGTCCCAGTAACGAACCAAGTATTACCGATATGATCCATACTATTCCGCCTTCAAGAACCACCGACTTCATAAGACTCTTCTTTGTCATTCCTATAGCTCTAAGCTGAGCCAGTTCTTTACGCCTGAGCTGCAGGTTACTTATGGAGACATACATCGTTGTAAATGCGCTCGCCAGCACTATAACAAGTATCACCGCTCCAACTAAGAGAAACTGCTTTATACCATTCGCAAGACCTGAAACCGCATATATATATTCGCCTGTGGAAACATAAAGACCATATTCGCCCATTTTTTCTGTATAGGCATTCATAAATGCATCCTTGGAAATATCACTGCTGAATATATTTGATACATGAAACTTAAAACCACTGTACTCATCCTGAGCTTTACCGGTTATCTCAAAATATCTATCCAGAGGCACGACTAAAGAAGGTCCACCCACCCGTCTGTTAGGATCTGAAGCTATACCTTCTATCTTAAGCTTTATCACATCTCCATCTTCTATAAGCTTCTCTCTCGCCCCGTTTATTATCATACTCTTGGTCTTTTGATTCTGATCTACGGGCGTATAATCCTCATAAGGATTACGTTCTGTATTTTCACCGGACTCATCCACAGGATGTGCTTTCTCCCACTCCTCTGAAAGTGCCATTATCTTCTGATCATGTTCTCTTGCTCTTTCCAGCTCCTCCTGAACCAGAATATAAAGCTTTGCAGGATCAACTATTTCGACCTCATCTCCCACCTTTACATTCATAATATCAAAGGTTTTAAATTCGTTCATTACATAGTCTTCACTAAAATCATCTACTCTGGTAAGCTCTGTCCGGTTGACAAGAATCACACCATTCTCTGACAGATCTGTAGTTCCTTCTACAAGAGCATCAGTGATTCTCTGATAATCCTCCTCATCATATCCATAGAGGTCTAACTGCTCAGTAAATATTTCTGCCGCATCACCTGCTGAGTCCAGTGAACTCTCTTCGCCTTCCTTCGGATCAAATATCGAGTAATCTACAAGACCTAGACCGGCTCTTCTATACTCTGCTCTGGAGTTTCGGATTATCTCCCTTCCTTTTTCGTACTTCTCCCAGGGATAGTCACCATCATCCGGATGAGCTTCTCTCCAGGCTTTAAGCGCAGGTGTTTCTTCGCCGGATTCTTCCATAAGAAACTGCTTATCACGTTCATTAGTTCTGGACTTATAAAGTGTTGATTCAAAAGTATCATTATAATAATCATCTGTCAGATTCTCAGCAACCCAGCCATTTTCTACCATATATACGGTATCTGCATATAGATACTTCACATCACTGATACCATTTGTCTGGGAGATGACCCTTATAGCATCTGCCGAGTATGTACTTGCCTTTATCTCGTCAGTCGTTCCAATAGAGGATATATCTCCTACCTGCTCCTCCTGATAGTAGCCATAGATACTGTTCGTCATCCAGAGAAATCTGGCAAGGGTTCCAGCCACGCCACCTATCACAAATACTGTAGCTATCCCAAATGCCATAGAGCCTACAGTCTTTATAAATCTTCCATTATTTCTTTTTATATTTTTATATGCGTAGTCGCCCTCTATTCCAAAGATGAGCTTCCATATTCCGCTGTTTACTTTTCTGATTCTTCTGTTTCTGACACGGTAATTACCACGAACCGCCTCAATAGGATTTACCTTCAGAACCTGTTTTATACCATCGCCTATTGCAAAGTACATATCTCCGTAAAAAGCAACTCCTAAAAATAAAACCGGAAGAATATGAAATCTCATCGGAAACTCAAAACTGCTGCAGATAGGAATACTTATCAGATAACCTGCGATTATTCCCAGAGCTATTCCTATAGTTTCTACTATCACGGTTTCCCTGAATACTATGGCTCTTACCTGTTTTCTGGTTGCTCCTATGCACCTCAGATTTCCATAGTCCTTGATCCGCTCCATCGCAGATATCTGCGTACTGTTCCTTATGATTCCGACACCGATTATCGCAAAAACATAAGCAACGAATATAGTCGCCAGTATAAGCACATATCCCAACCCTTCATCATCCTGGAGATATGTCCACATCAGATCCATATTACCTTCGGTTTTTACATTATAGGTTTCTTCGATGTAATGTCTGTAATACTTTATCAGCATTACATTATTGACATTTATATGAAGCGCATTTGCATAAATGGTGTTCTCATCATCATCTCGCCAGGAATATGCTTTCCCAAGATATGCTGATACTACAAAATCTTCATTGACAATTCCCTGCAATACATCCACATCATCTGTCAGTACCAGTATCTCAAAATCATCCTCTGCCCTGACATCCGCTCTGTACTTGACCAGCCAGTTAGTCATGGTATTGAGAAAGGCAAAAAGAAGAGCGGCAACCAACGCACAGCCTATTACCGTAAGAATGGATCGCCGCTTATTCTTATTCAGATATCTGTTCCCCAATTCTTTATAGTTTTCCATACCCAACCTTCCGTTTGTAACCCTACTGTCTTTCTATTACCTCTCTTCGGGCTTTTGTTTTTACTCTTAAGACTTTTGTATTTTACTCTTCGAGCTATTACGTTTTATGCACTATTAATTTTCTTCTACCTCTCCATCCTTAATCCTGACTATACGGTCTGCTTCACGTGCAAGATCCATATTGTGTGTGATGATAACCAGTGTCTGACCTATATCATGGACAGATTTCATCAAGAGATCCATAACCTCCCGACCATTCTTGGAATCCAGAGCACCTGTAGGCTCATCTGCAAGCACAAGTGACGGATTGTTTGCCAGCGCTCTCGCTATTGCCGTTCTCTGCTGCTGGCCACCGGACAACTGATTAGGCAGATGCCTGCGTCTTTCTGTAAGTCCAAGTATTTCAATGATATGATCTATATATTCCTTATCCGGCTTCTTGTGATCCAGAAGTACCGGCATCTTGATATTTTCTTCTACGGTAAGAACAGGAATCAGATGATAAGCCTGAAATATGAAACCGACCTTTCTTCTACGGAATATGCTGAGCTCATCATCATTATATTTGGTGATTTCCTTTCCATCTATATATACAGTTCCGTCTGATGGAGTATCCACTCCACCCATAATATTAAGGAGTGTTGACTTACCACTTCCTGAAGCTCCAACTACAGAAACCACACTTCCCTTTTCAATATCCAGACTTACATTATGAAGTGCAAGTACCTGATTCTCCTTTTCCCCATATATCTTAGTGACATTTTTCATCTCAACTATATTCATACCCGGATCCTTTCCTATGGCAGAGGGACAAGTATCTAATCATATTTTGTAGCAATAGCAGACAACTTATCTTGCTTCGTTTCAATAGCTGGCAGCTTATCTTACCTCATTGCAATAACTGGCAGCTTATCTTGCTTCGTTTCAATAGCCGGCTACTTATCTTGCTTGTAACTGTGGCAGAAGCTTCTGTCATATTATCATTGTATTTGATGCAGGGATGCTCCACATCCAGTGCAGTAAAATGCATTAAAATTATTTATCTCTCCACAAACAGGACAGTGAATCTGAACTCCTCTCATGGAGGATGGCATCATACGAGCAGATGCCCTCTGGTTATTATCACCAGACATACCACCTGTCATATCCTTTGGGCCACCTTGAGAAGTGCTTCCTTGGTATGACATATCGCCCTGTCCCATACTTCCAGCCCCATTTCCTGTAGCACTACTGTAATAGGTACTATAATCCGGCTCACGATATGTTCCTGCTTCCTCGTCCCGATGTTCACTATAGCTAAGACCTCTGCCGGTCTTCTCGCCCACAATCTCCGGTTTATACTCCTGTTTCTTACCAACAACCGTTGGCTCATATCCGGATCTTTTTTCTGTAACAAATGGCTGACCTGCCCCTTGCGATGGCGCATACTTACTAGTTCCCGACTGCGGCTGTCCATACTGACTAGCTCCAGACTGAGGCTGTCCATATTGTCCCGCTCCCGGCTGTGACTGTCCATACTGTCCCGCTCCCGACCTGTAATCCGGTTCCGGCATTCCATATTGTGGCTGAACAAAAGGTCTGGAATTTGCATTTGCATCTTCGCCAGTCTGTACCATACTGGTATTTGAACCATATGTATATGCTCCGTAAACCGGAGCCTGATATCCGCCATATGACTGATACGGATTTGCATTTACCCAGTACTGACGGAACTTCGGCGCCTCATACATTTTCTGATTCGTTTTCTTTGCCTTATGAATACGAATTAATGTGAAAATATCTGCCACTATAACAAATATTATAAAAAGTATCATAAATACTACTCTCTGAGTAAAGAGACAGAAATCATAGAATCCATGAAGTGAGCAGGCAACCAGAAAGCCTATCAGAAGATTCCTTCTGCATCCGGCTCTATCCCCATAAGACTTGGCGTACTTAGCATTTCCATAGTAATACCCCATGAATATCGCACACATTCCATGACATGGTATTGCCAGAAGTCCTCTTGATATTCCAAGCGAAAGAACTGTGTCCGTATTCTCCATAAGGAGATACATGACATTTTCTATTCCGGCAAAGCCCATGGAGGCAAAAAGACAATATACTATTCCATCGAACTTATAATTAAAATGTCTGTTTCTCCAGGTCAAAATGTAAGCTGCCAGAAACTTGACTCCTTCCTCTATAACTGCAACGCCAAAAAAAGCTGTTACAGCAAGATAGACTAAGTCCATACCACCAAATGTAAGATTTATAACCTTTTCAGCCAGCCACTCAAGTATAATTGCCGGTATTGCAGATAATATTCCCAGTCCGAATATTCCAAGCAGAAGTCCGAGGGGTTCCTTCTCATGATTATCCTGCAGATAAATATATACCATCATAAATATTGCGGGTATCAAGGCAATTACGATGATCATCCAGGTACTAAGTTCTATATCCAACCTATTACACTCCTTATAAAAACGCTTAATCAGATATGATAATTAATTACTTTTTGTTAGATCTTCTTCTCCTTGAAGAATCCTTTGCCGGTTTCCCAGAGGTATTTGTTTCATTATCGGAGCTTCCCCGGTTATTATCCGATTCCTGCCTGTCATTCACTTCCCGGTCAGAAGCTTCTCCGGTATTTCCATTCTCTTCGGATTCATCCTTCTTGGATTTATTATCTTCAGGTTCATCCTCCTTAGATTTGTTATCTTCAGGGGCATCCTCTTTAGATTTGTTATTTTCGGGGGCATCCTCCTGAAATTTGTCACCTTCGGGTTCATTTTCCGGATTATCATTTTTAGATGAATCACCGTCTTTTTTTGCCTTTCCTTCCCGAAGCCTGCGGCTGTAATCCTCTTTGATAAGCTGATATATAGTAGCTGTTATCGGCACTCCGCAAAGCATTCCGACTACACCAAACAGGCTGCCGCCGACAGTAATGGAAACCAGCACCCACAGACTCTCCAGATTAACGTAGGATCCTACTACATTTGGATAGATAAACTTATTATCCACCTGCTGAAGAACAAGCAGATATATGATGAAAAACAGTGCTTTTATAGGAGATATCGTAAAAATGATAAATGCCGCTATAGCCGCTCCGATAAATGCACCAACTATCGGTATAAGAGCAGTAAATGCTATGATTACTCCTGTCAGAATAGGATAAGGGAACCTGAGTATCCACATGCCTATACCGCAAAGAGTACCAAGAATTACAGCATCCAGAACCTGAGCTACTATATAGTTGTGAAAGTTTTCATCCAGTACATGAGCTATCCTTATAAGGCTTTCACCTTTATATATATAAACCCGAATAAGACCGGAAAACTGCCTCTTGAGATGCTCCTTATCCAGAAGTATATACATTGAAAACACTATACCTATAAGCGTTTCGGTTATTCCATTTATTATGCTGGAAACAGATTCTGCAATAGTGGAAAATGCACCGCTGGCACCATTTAGAAGAAAGCTTCCCAGCTTTGCTATGGTATTACCAATATCTGAACCTGAAGGGAGCATTTCCATTAACTGTTCTGCGTATTTACCAAAAATTTCATTATGCTGAAGATCTCTCAGTATTTCAAACACCTTTTCCTGTGCATTTGTAAGTACCATTACCAGACTCTTTACAAACTGGGGACCTACTACTACAACTATAAGCACTATGATGGCGATGATAGCAATAAACGCCAGAAGCATACTTACAAGCCTCCGGAGCTTGGTGGTCTTTCTTTTCTTCTTGTCAAATCTTCTGAAAAGCTTTTCAAATCCCATCATCGGTATATTTACGATATAGGCTATAACAGCGCCGATTATCAGAGACATACCTGCATTAAGACATAACAGCCCAAGTCCAACCAGATTGTCCCAATAATGAATAAATAAAAATATAACTAATACTATAAATACGATTGGCATATAATGCCCAACCTTCTTTTTAAAGCCGTTCATATCGGAGTTACCCCTTCTTATAAAATCACATAATCTCTTAAAATATACCACAAAAGTAATACTACTGTAAATCTTAATACAACTTCGACCACAGCTTGTTACTATTCACGGTTAACTCAGAATATACTCTGGTACACGTCATGTATTCCTTTTTACCTTTGACACACCGGGAAATATATACTATAACTTATCGGAAGGACAAAAGGTCCCATTTGGTAAAGACCTTATTTCCACCCGATATGTTACTGATGAACCAAGTATCCCATAAATTAAAAGGAGCTTCCCATGAATATTCTACTTGCCCCTTTGGAGGGTATAACCACATATGTATATAGAAATGCCCTTAATAAATATTATGGAGGCATCGACTGCTATTATACACCTTTTCTAACTGCTACTCATCTTAAGGGACGCGAAAAACGAGATGTCCTTCCGGCAAATAATCCGGAACTAAACCTGATACCTCAGATTCTGACAAATGAACCTGAAACCTTTCTCTGTATTACAGACCAACTGGCTGAACTGGGCTATAAAAAGGTAAATCTCAATCTGGGCTGTCCCTCCGGAACCGTTATTTCCAAGAAAAGAGGAGCGGGATTTCTGACTGAACCTAAAAGCCTATATGCTTTTCTTGATAAGGTACTGAATAATCTAAATGGAGTAGAGCTTTCCCTCAAAACCAGAATCGGTTTCGAGTTTCTATCAGAATGGGAAGATCTTCTGGATATCTATAAGAGCTTTCCACTGTCTGAGATTATTATTCATCCAAGACTTAGAAATGAACTGTATGCCGGAAGTGTTCATATAGAGGAATTTCAGAAAGCATTTGAAATGATTCCTGACAGTACGAATATTATATATAATGGGGACATCACCAGTATTAAATCACTGAAGCAGGTAATAAATGCTATTAGAGAAGTTTCACCGGACTATCCGGAAAGACATGATTTTTCTGTCATGGTCGGTCGAGGCATCATACGTAATCCGGAGCTGGCAAACGTTTTGAAGAAGTATGCTGTATCATCTTCGGAAGATGTATCACCCGAAGCTTATATTTCAGCAGCTAACAGACCTCTTGTAGATCCTAAGATTTCTGATAAGAATACCTTCAGGAAATTTATGAATGAGATCATGGAGAATTATATTACTGAAATGTCTAATGAAAAGCATGTTGTTATGAAAATGAAAGAGCTATGGATATACTTTGCAGAAGGACTGAGTTTGGATAAGAAGCTTCTTAAAGAGATATTAAAAACCAGTCGTCTTCCGGAATATAAATCATTAGTTCAAATGATATAGAAGACTTCATATGTCCAGTCTACACCGGGGCATCAGTCAGTTTAACCGAAATATCTTCATTATTTATTATCATACGAGGATCATCTGTTTGGGCTGTTATAGTTTTTTCTTCCCTTTCAATATTAATATATTCAAAATCATCAAGATCTAATACAAGTTGATTCGGTACTCTTTTATCTGCAAAAACGCAACAGAAAAGAGCCCCCAGAAAAGCACATACGATGAGTTTGATTATTAGTCTTTGTAAAGTGAATATTTTGCTATTTTTTATCTTTTGTGTATATTTACCAAACATTTTATATCATTCCCGTATGAACAGCATGCTTATAATCGTGAACCACTTCCGCTGTTTTTCCTTATGAAACAATCTTACCCTTATTCATCCAGATTACAGTTGAACACAATTCTTCAATTGTTGGTAATGTATGAGATACAATCAAAACGGTACAGTCATTATTCTGTATCAATTCCCGCATACGTTTTTCACTCTTTTTTCTGAAATGCTCATCACCTACACTAAGCACCTCATCAATCAGAAGTATATCTGTTTCCAATGTTGAAGTGATAGCAAATGCAAGTTTTGAATACATACCGCTTGAGTACGTTTTTACAGGCATATCAATAAAGTTTCCTATCTCCAAGAACTCTATAATGCCATTTTCCTTTTGAGCTATTTCTTCTTTGGTAAACTCCATTAAAAGCCCAGATATATAAATATTCTTCCTTCCTGTCATCTCAGGCATGAAACCTGCTTCTATAGCCAATAGTCCTATTTGTCGTAACAGCCTATGTGGTTGTTACACTGAAAAGTTTAGAAGAAATAGGGGATTGTTTTTAGGAAGGGATGCGTCACATTCACGTGATGGCGCACGTCACACAAATGTGCATTCGAGCAAAAAGAAAAGCGCCTGCATTTAAGCAAGCGCCGGTAAATCGCCAAAAACGCAATGAACCGAAATGTTTTGGCTTTTTATACGTCTTAGAACTGTTTTAACGATTTAAGGTAATCCTCTACATTCAGGTAACTGATACCATCGCATTCTGCCGGCTCACCCCGG
>OCVV012857456.1_pt1 | contig 18922 bp, 7 predicted proteins | sample 1539721 | NCBI WGS metagenome assembly OCVV01 (sample SAMN02144230, study PRJEB22623) | gut metagenome | biome: sheep rumen | host: Ovis aries | place: New Zealand | reverse complement strand
CAATGCCGACTTTGTCCAAATCATATTTAATTTGCATTGGTACCACCTCCTTCTCCTTGGATTATCACCATTATAAAAAGGTATACTTGGAGGCGGAACTGACGTGGAATGCAACATTCCACGATAACTCGCACTCGCTGTGCGACTTTCGTAAAAATTCCCGATGCAGCGAAAAAGACTCGGGCATTCGGGAACAGATCCCAGAGCTCCGAGTCCTTAGCAATTTCATTCCAAAAGCGAAATGGCGCTACTTCAAAAATTTTTCCCCTGCTGCAATCTGGCAGCTTTTCTCATACGACATAGGCAACGTTTCCTTCCTTTCTGTCTTCGTTATATGCGTTCTATGTGGCCATGCTCCGGATCCTGTTTATTCCGCTCATATTCCTTTGGGGAAAACATAGCATCCGGAAGGCATGGAAACAACCGACTGGTGGTTTACTAAACCATCATCCAATAATTCACATCGTCAGAATTCTGAAGTGATTTTTCCAAGGACCAGCAAGCATTTCTGAAACAGCTTTTTCAATTATCTCCTGATGCTGCGGTTGTATGATGAAAAAGTAGTACCGCTGAGACGTAGTTATGAATTTCAGCCCAAGTCCCCTGGACCCTGCAAATTCAGGAGCATGTATCAGCTTTTCATGCTGCCGGATATAAAACTCATCCTGCTTTCTTGCCTTATGCTGGTAGTAGATTACACTCGAATGCTGAGCATAGTAATCTGCCAATTCATCGTACAGGACATATTTGTTTTCTTTCGGTTTTCCAACCGCAGAAGGAACAATCAGGCCGTTATCAGGATCCACGCAGATAATGTCATTCCCAGCCAAAGCGGTAAGGGCCTCATTGTGCCATGACTTTCGAAAAGACTCTCTTTCAATTTTCGTCTTCCCCGAAAAATCGAGTCTTTCTGAGTAAAAACATGCCTGGAGTATGTTCTCATTCTCCAGATAACAGGCCTTACGGTGATTGCTCTCTACAATAGTCTTTAACTCCAGCCAAAGTGCCTCATCGCAGGCCCTGAATTCTTCCTGATTCAGGTATTTCACATGACGTCCATCACCATTGTGGTTTTCGTCCGGAGTCAAATACCAGTTGACACCGATTGACAAACCTGCCATCTCCAAAACACGAAGAATGCCTAACTTACTGAAATCTCCTAAATCTCCTGTATATCTGTCCTGCATATTATTCGTCCCAACTCACCTATAAAAGATTTACTTTTTCTGTCGAATGTCGATAATATCCCATCCTTGGAATACATTTTTACTTTTTATAAATGTTGATTCCTGCACAGCTAAGCAAAGTAGGTATCTTGGTCGGCTAAATCCAACATAAGCAAGTTTCCGGCTATAATCATGTAGCTTCGTGGATCCAACTTTTCCAACCCCTAAGTATGGAAGAATACGGACAATATCTGAAGATCTCTTCGTCTCTGTTTCAAGATACAAAGTTGCATCGTGTGTTTCTCCCTTCACACCGTGAATGGTTTCAAACTGAATCCTGTAGCCACAAATCGGATCTACATAAACATTTCGCACAGGCTCCTGAACATAAACCTCTTCTGGCTCCTCCATAAAATGCGCGGGAACCCTACTCATAACCTCCTGTTTGGTTAACGAAGAATGAATAAATAGAGCATCTATCAGCCTGCCAAAAGCATCAGATACTGATTCTCTTGAAAACTCAGATAAGTTAGCAATTGTTAATAGGCTCTCTCGGTATTCATTAAAGCATTTCTCATCCAATGTCCTCTGCAAGGTCACAGATGTGTGTTCCCGCCCAGTTTTGGCATTCTTTATCCCCGAATAATGAAAAATGCTACAGATAAGTTTTCTAATAATCGGTTCTGCGCGATCCATCCGCCCCGATTTTAATTCATTGCAGACTTCATCTATGGCTCCCCAATACCGGAATGAGCTGCTAGCCCTCTTACTTCCGTCATACCCATCCCAATAGCTGCCTATTCTGATTCCTGCTGCATCATCTTTCCGTATATGTCCAATCGCTTTATAAATCCCTTTTTCATCAGTCAGTCCATGTTTCTCGAGTTCAAGTAAAAACTGATCTTTTACTAAAGATATCGTGTTCAAATCATAAACAATCAGAACTGGTTTATATCCAATATTACCGCTCGCTGCAGTAATCGCTTTCTGTCCAGACCTTAACGGTCTAAGCACTTCAGCTATTTCCTGCCCGTACCGATTTGACTGTTCTAGGACAAGGTAATCTCCCTGTGGTTGCCAGTCTTGCTCCTCATCTTTATCCGATCCATAGATTGCCTGATCAGAATCACCAATATGAAACACACAGCATTTTTCTGAATCAAACAGTTTATTCAACGCTTCTCTCTGGTTCTCTTTACAGTCTTGATATTCATCGATGAATACGTATTGAAATCTACTACTAAACAGCTCTGTATACTCCGCTGTCAATTCTTTGACTGCTTCCTCTGCATATTGAAAAGCATCGGAATATTTAATCAATCCTTCCTCTGTCAACATATCCTGTTGAGCATAGCAGAATTGTTCTGTAGAAGGACGATTGGGGCCAGCCAATGCCGCTCTCCTGTTACCGATACAAAGAGCACCATCAGACCGTATGTAAAGTGCACCAGCATGATCAACTTCATCTGTAAATTGTGCGGAGCCGTTTTTATAGTCGTTTATTACAAGTCCTGTTAATTGGCGATATTTCCACGAACAAATGATGCTATAAAGATGCTCTGCATATGTCCGGTTATCAACCGGTTGAACTGCTTTGCCAAACTTTCGCTTCAGATAAGGTAAGGTAACAAATTTGTCTATAAACGACTGTATGGTTCCAACATAATTTGGATAGCTCATCAACTTTCCAGCATAGTCCGACATTTTCTCCTTGATCTCATTCACTGCGACATTTGTATGGGAAAGTACGCAGATACCAGCACCATTTTCCAGCGGCATTCTATCCGCCAACAATTTCAGTTTTGCAAGGAGAACTGTTGTCTTACCGCTTCCCGGACATGCTGCTACGTCCTTGGATTCCCAACAACGTATAACCTTTCTTGCATCCTCCGGGAATTTACATCCATCTGGAAGGAGCATTTCCTCTACTTGCCGAATCTCAGCGTCACTAATTTGAAGCATCCGTATTACCCTCCGGTTGCAAAGGTTGATAATCTGCACCAACGGCATGCTTTATTGCATCTACAAGGTATTTCAGATAAAGATCGTTTTCGAATTTTTGCTTCAGCTCCGCCCGTTTCCCCTCGTCAACTGTATGTTGGTAAAGATCAAGATCAAACATCTTCTCCTTATCAACAGGCTCGGTGAGAAAAGCCATTCGCAACATAGATGAAAGGCATTGTGCAACGATCGCCTTAAGGCCACTCTTACCACTTCCATCAAGCATCAAATCATAAACGTTAAATGCTCGTTCAGCTTCGCTGCAGTCATTCCATCGTGATTGTTGTTCAGTTGTTTCCTGATCTGCTGCAGTGATTTTATCCGCAGTTAAAGTATATTTATCACTGTTCTTTATTTTCTTTCCATAATTGATAGCACGATGAAAATCATCTTTGAGAAAGCTTAATGCTATACAATACTCCAAAGTCCATCTGGGAGAAACGAAGCCCTGTATAGATCCTTTTGAGTACTTGGCCTTCTTTCTTGTAACAGCATCCTCAGATTCAACTGATTTATCGCAGAATTCTTTGATTTTATGCCCGTCTTCGTCTTTAGATTCGTTCCATGGTTGAACATCACAATCTGTAATCACAGACACAGGAATATCTATTGTATGCTCTTGATCACCTCTGATAAAAATCCTTGAATAGCGTAGGAATGCAGTGCTCCCGACATTAACAATAGACACACCGTACTTTTCCAATGGATATCCAACTATTTCAGCAACAACTGGAATCAGAAGGTTCTCTGCATCACCCTCAACCATGATGACTCCCTTTGCAAAAAACAGATTGGATTTTGTTGCATCAAGAAAACGCTGAAGAAAAAGATAGTCTCCCTTCTCAAGGCCGGTATTTCCTTCAGAGAGGTCATAACCGTATCCACCCTTTAGAAGAACTATGTTTTTCAGATTGATTTTGGAAGCGAGAATTGTACTATGTGTCGATATAATAATCTGGGCTCCGGACTGATCGTATTCTTTTTGTAAATAGCTGATCAATCGCAACTGTGCTTGTGGATGCAAGTGCGCTTCCAGTTCTTCTATCAGAGCAAGCTTCAAGCCGCCTATATCATCCTGCTTCAAAAGCAACAACTCTGCGGCGATAAATACTAAGTTTAATTCACCAAGACCTGGATGTATCTCTGGTGCATTCAGAGATAGGCTCTCCAATATAGACTTTAATTGAACATCAGATGCCGTTAGAGAAGCATCACCACTTAATGTTTTGTCATGGAACTCAGTAAGGTTATCTCTGATAATTTGAAGGATCTCTTTTCCTTCCTGCTGTGTGAAGTATGTTTCAATATCCCGATTAGCATTCTTCAGTATTTGAAGCAGTGTATGATTCTCTCGATCTTGGAACACCTTATGGCTCATAAGGATCTGCGAAAGCCTAGAATTTCTGCCAGAATGCATTTCCCGCTCTGCATCCCTTAGAGGTCGGAGATATACTGTTTTTAACAATTCCCTTGCTCTGCTGTCCAGTGTAATCCCCTCATCCGGGTCATTAACACGTAAATCAGAAAAAATACGATTTTTTTCTTTCCATGCCCGATAAAACAGACGCATAGAATAATGCAACCCCTCAGCATCTTTTGTGAATTCTAAGTATTCAATAAAGTTCTTTGCTTCATTTGGGGAGAAATCCGAGAGAACGCACTCTATTCTAAATTCATCTGCGTACCGATTGTCTGCTCCCAAATAGAAATCTTCTTCAGATGGCCGCACATAATCATTGCTTTGCGTAAGTAGGACAAGTTTCAATGCATCAATGACCGCTGTCTTGCCAGAGTCATTTTCTCCGATAAGAGCATTCAATCCCTTATGGAAAGATACTGACAAGCCAGGAACACTATCTTCTGTATGAAACTGTCTAAAATCGTATAACTTTAATTCGGATACTATCATGCATTATTCTCCGAGACGATAAATCGTCCATTCCCTCTTTTCGTGGTAATTTTTTGTTCACTTCATGATTTGTATTCGGTGTGATTCAGGCTTTATTAAATCCTGTAGCAAAATGACTATTTCACAATCCCAACGAAAGCTTACACTATCAAGCTCGACATCTTTCCGTAGCAGGTTACGTATGCTCCGACCCTGGCCCTGGTTAATGCCACATACAACAGGCATTTCTCTTCAGTCTCGAATTCTTCAAGAGATACATCATCAGAGAAGTCGCTTCGAACACCATTGGGTAGTGCTTTGTTATTAACACCAGCGGCGAATATGTAGTTAAACTCCAAGCCCTTAACTCTGTGCATTGTAGCGATTCGGACTTCGTTTCTAGACCGATCATCAACTTTGTTCGTCGTAATTTCAAAGGAAACGATTCCGTTTGCACGCAGACCATCTTTATAAGCATCTATCATCTTGTGAGTTCGGGCCACTATACAGATATCTTTCTGCGGAACACCAGCTGCTTCCAAAGACTTGATCTCATTAATAAGAAATTCAAGCTCCTCCTCAGGCGTATTGAATCTCTTGATCTGAGGGACTTCTCCATGCGTTAATGACTGGCAATTATCACCATCATCATAGGCTTCATCCAAATCATCGAAAGAAACACCTTTAAGGAGACCAAAAGCATATTTCCGGATTTCTTCTGTCGTTCTGTAATTGATACGGAGCTTCCTAGCTCTTCCACGGACATTGATTCCGCATTTTGAAAGAACCGCTTTATTGCGATATATCCTCTGATGAGCATCACCGACAATAAAGATATCATTCTTATGCGGTTCTCCCGCCAACGAGCGAATCAGCCTGTATGCGCTAGGGCTCAAATCCTGACCTTCGTCTACGATGATGTTCTCGTATCTGCCAGAGGTATACTGCTTTTCTAAAATAATCCGGCATTCATACATGGCATATTCAGAGTCTCTTAGCTTTCTCTCATCACAAATACGCATATACTCTTCGAAAACGCCCCATACTTTCGTACGTTTAATTCGATCCAAGCGCAGACCTCTGCCGATTCTAGACGCCTTAATATATTTCTCTTTTGAGTATGCTTCCTGTGATTGAACAACCTTTACCCATTCATCGATATAAAAATTCTTTGTATAGTCGAGTGTTCCTCCCGCAGCAGCTATAGCATCATCCCATACTTTATCCAGCTCATCGCTGAAACAAACTTTATACTCATAGCCTTGCTCTCTGAGGAAAGAAGATACCAAAGAATCGAGATTAACTACTTCAATCTGTCTCATCTGATCTACAGAAGCAATCTTCCTGAGATTCTCTTTAATGTCATCTGCTAGGTTTCTCGTGAATGTAGTAAACAGAACCTTTTTTCCCTGTTCCAGCTCTCCAGCCAGTCGTTTTGCCCTATGCATAGCAACGACTGTTTTGCCGGTTCCAGCTCCTCCGAGAACTCTTGCAGGACCTGAATAATCTCGATTGACAATCCTTCTCTGTGTCGGATGTAAGAAGATTCTCCACTTTTCAAGCGGCTCAGCCATAATTCGCTTCAATTCTTCTTCCCCATCAACAATCACAAAGGACTTTTTGCTGGAATCCGACTGAAGTGCAGCAGCGAAGTCTTCATCGCTTACCGGTTCTGTTTCTTTCTCATAGAGAGTTGATACGACTTCATCGTAGTCAAAGTCATGGGCCAACCATTCAAGTCCTTCATAAGCGTCTTCAGGCAAGCTCTTTTTCAAAGCATAGAACTCATCTAAGGTTTCAATGCTTTTTACCATAGGAAGCTGTTCTTCAGGCAATCCCATACGAAGTAGCTGTGCATCACTATATTTTGCGAAGATAGTTTCTTTTTCTACTGTCTTCTCAACAGTAACTTCCTGCACGTCAAAAACCTGTACGCCACCGGTAACCTTATTGATGGAGCACTTCTTTCGCTTTGCCCATGCATACGCTTCATCGTGGTGATCTACCCAGAGTAACATAAACACATTCGTATCTGGGCACCGAACGACAATAGCTCTATATGCATCATCAATACGTACCGAGCAAATGTTTTTATCAATGCCCTCATCGATCTTTTCATAATTGATTCCGGGTGAATTTGGATTCGTACGGAATTTGTTAAAAAACTCTGTTGCCTTTCCTTGTTTCTGACGCGGTAAGGCCGCAAACGAAGTCAGGAAATCCGTTGAAATCGCAACCATAGGCTTATCCATTATGCTTCACCTCCAAATTTGTCCTGCGTCAACGTATCCGTTGAAAGAACAACCTTCCAGTTTTCTTTTTCAAAGGTATCTTTATACTCAGCCTGTTCCGGCATAAGAAGAGCAATCCTCCTGTCTGTCCATGCCATTGATGCTTCGCCGATTACTGCGCCATTATCTTGGCTTTCAAGCTCAAATCCGATTGCATCCGGCGCAGGAATGTGGTTCTTCAACAATTCGGTAGCACATGCTTTCTCAACATCGTCCAGATAATCAAAAATCTCTTCCCATCCGGAGATGACAGTATCGACAGCCATTCCCGGCGTGCTGTCAGCACTGGATCCAGCTGAATCTGGAACAAGGGCAGTATAGATCATGCTGCTGATCCCACGTCTTGTCATAAAGAGTGCATCCTGAACAAACTGCATATTATTTGCAAATGTCAGGAATCCGTTCCAGTCCTTACTGTAATTCTCTGTTCTGCTGTCATTATCATTCAGGATTGCAAGCACGCGGATCGGTGCATCCATCTTCTTGGCTCGGTCATCCATTGACAACATGGAGTACATCCACAGATTACCCAGTGTCTGTCTCGGCTCCCACATTCCGAAGATGGCCTTTCCATAAGCAATGACACGCTTCATAGCATCCAGGCTCTTATAAGCACTGTTCCAATCTTCAACTTGGATATCATAGAGATTCTGCTTGTCCATAGCCGTATAATCAAGCAACGAGAAGGCAAACGCTTTCGCATGAATCGTAAAAATTTCTTCAGCATCTGGCCTGCTTAGGTATTCCGTAAGCAGTTCAAATGGCTTTTTCTTTGATACCATCAGTACTTGTGCATTCTTAGACTTCACATAAGGCATGTAGGTTTTGGAACCGCTCGGTGTTTTATCGTAAATCCACGTGTCTGTCTTATAATCACCACGAGAGGTGAAAACATCCTGCACATCATTGTACGAAAGAGACCATACCCGGAATTTTCCGCTCTGCATGATTGCCATACGTTTCAGGAAGTCATCCGCAACTCTGTCCTTATGGAATGTAAACCCATCCGTAAACACTGCTACAGGCTTCTGGGTTCCAGTGGTTCTCACCGGCCAGAATATAAAATCAGGACGACAGTTAACGGCAACGCCATTCGCCGGACCGAGGTCAACCTGCGGCTCGATGTCCCAAGTGCAATCACCGATTCTTAAAGAATATCCTTCCTTCTCATTAATCAGCTTTTTATTGCACTCTACCATTCTGTTCTCTGTACCAAGACGTTCAAGAGCTTCTACAAAGCGTCTCTCAAGTTCGCTGTCAAACAAGGGATTCGTATCAATATCAACGATACCGTCAATCTTATGCAGATTATTTTTTCCGGCGAGGATACTCTTAAACATGGAGAGAGCTGTCCGTCTGGATATTTCTCCGATATGCTGACTTTGCCTATAAGCGTACAGACATTTATAACAGCCATCCTTGTTCTCATCATCCCTGCAGGTACAGTTTTCCATAGCGTCTACAGCAAGCTGTATTACATCTACCATGCCGTGCTTATCGTTCATCAACTGACGCAGATATCCAGTTCCTCCAGGCACAGTATCGTAGATAACGAGATAAAGGTTTTTATAATCAGCGTCCGGAACAGGGACTTCACTTACGCAGGTCCCCAGATGATCAATATTACCGAACTTCTTTTTCATACCCAGCATAAAGGCAGCAACAAACGATTCCACTCTTACCTTAGTAGAATCAAGGGATGTTGATGGTACCAGGATGCGAATAGCTTCTGTCTGGAACTGTCTGTACAGGAACAAACATTCTTCATACGATTCCTGAAGCGGGTTCGTCTTGGCATCTTTGAGTACACGACAGTATTTTGTATGCTGTGGCGGCTTATTAGGAAGCTGGATCTTTCCGCAGTGTTTACAGATTTTAAATCCCTTACGAACTGTTTCTGTTCCAGCGATGGAAAGCTTCTCTCCGGTCAGATCCTTTTCTCCGAAATTAATTTCCCTCATAGTGGCTTTTCTGACAAATTCATATCCAAATGGGAACTCAATTCCTTGTAATTCATATGCCGGACCTATGTCTTTTTTATCTTCCACCTCAACAAGCATTTCCTTGTTGTAGAACTTTGTGGTACGATCGTCGCTCTCCTCACTGTTCACGCTGTCTTTGTACTTCATGTTGGAATAAACCATCTGCACTTTCAGCATAGGACGCACCTGTCCAGCATCACCCCATCCAGGGCTTCCGCACTTATCACAGGCAATGTGAGGCTTGCTGGAGTTCTCAAGCTCAGCATGTGAACAGGCTGGGCATAGTCGCCATCGTTCTATCTTTGCAGTATTAATATCTACCTGATCGATATTCAATTTCTTTCCACCAGCATAAAAGCTGTTCATCGGTGCGAATTCACTGATTGCGGAACTAGCCGAGCGACTATATTCGTATGTATACTTTTCTCCTTTCGGTTTTTCTCCTTCTTCTGTGTTTTCTGCTCGATATAAAATCGCCTTTAAAACAATACCCGCCTCGGGGAAGGCATAGTTAGGCAGTAATCCCTGATCCGACATGAACTCAAAAGTATTTTTCTCATTAATATCGCGGACAACTCTTCCAAGTGCAGCAACTTCGCTTCGTAAGTCTGCCATTTCCTCATCATAAGAAGAATCCTTGGGCTTACTTTCAAGATCTTTAATCAAATTATTTAATTCATCAATATTAGCCTGTATAGCCTTTTTATGTGCTTTGACATTTCTGAATTCTTCAAGCAATTTCAGGTAAAGCGGTGAATCCCCCTTTCCATCACCTTTGGCAAAGTGAGTGATTTCTTTCTTGGCATCTTCGTCCAGTCCATCTTCACCGTTCGCGCTGGCATTGAACGTCATAATAAACGTACGAACCAGTTTGGAAAGGTTATCCTGCACGTAATTCAGATAATTGTAGGGGAACCGTTTCTTGTCTTTTGTATCTAAGTTGGAAAGTATCTGATTCAGTTTCTGTGGTACTTCTGCTCTTCCAGTTTTTACCCAGGAGTCCATGCAGTATGCCATAAACTGTCTTGACAGTACTGCTGTGGCGCGAAGGAACACTTTCGGGGGTTCTACACTGCCTGCAATCATTTCCTCAGGTTCAGCATAAAAGTACAGATCATGCGGTCTCGCATTGGCTACAGCCACAACAAGTGAATTTCCATCCGTTCTTCCACCTCGCCCTGCTCTTTGAGCATACTGCGCCTGTGCTGGAGGAATTGAGCACATCACGACCGTGGAGAGATCCCCAATATCGATACCCATTTCCAATGTTGGTGTACATGACAGAAGGTTCGCATCCCATGGCTGCTGAACACCCTTTTTCTTTTTGAAGTTTCTTTCCAGTTCTTCTCGCGGTTCTCTGTCCAGTAATCCCGTATGCTCTCTTGCAACAACACGGACCATCTCACCATTGCTGTAGAGCTTGCCATAAAAATCAAGACCGGCATCGTCTGCTTTGACATAGTGCCCGTGACAAGCGGTACGAAGACAGGCCATTCCTTCCGTACTTTCTGCATTTTGTTTTGCAACAGTGATCCGGTTTCCACAGCAATCACACACCATCTGAACAGTTTCTTTTCTGACTGTTGCTTTATCGTAACTGATACCCCAAGCCGGAATCCCATCAGGGCCTTCCATTTTATCGACCGTTCCTGCCTTGGTGAGTTCTTCTAATATGATTGTGAGCACCCGGTCACAATCATTCTCCATATGCATAACAGGAAGATATTTGTTAATCCACTTCCCATACCAGGAACGTCTGGAGACATCATCAAAGAACCATGACTTTTTAGTTTTACCGCCTACTGTAATAAACTTCGGAGCGTTACGTCCCTCGCGCATACCAGGGAGCCATCTGTTATCCCGATACACAAATCGATTTCCGCCGTTTGCTACATATGGGATATAGATGGGGTTAGAAAATGCACCGTTCTGCTTCATATTCAGAAGAACACCCATAATCATCTTTTCGAATTCTTCTGTTGAAACCCCATCTAACAAACCACATTCACTAATAACACGGCTCTTAATGCGCTCTGCCGCTCCATCCAAATCAAATCCAAGTACAAGACAACCGGATTTTTCGAGAGAACGGCCAATGCGGGCGGACATGCCAAATTCCAGCATCATCTCATACGCTGCCCGTTTTGTAACGGACTCCATGAAGTTGGCTCCATCCTTATCAGCGATCCATGATCCTTTGTTAATTAGGTCGTCATATCCCCTCATCCAGGTAAGTGATGGAGCAACGAAGTAGGATAGGAACTTCTCATTTCCCATCTCCTCCTTCCAGTACTGTACACAGTCTTCCGTAAAGGTCTTTAACGTTTTCTCTTCTTCCTGCTTCTCAGCAAAATGCTGCATGGCGCTGCGAAGTCCAAAACGCCATGTTCTGGCATTATAGAATCCTGCATGGTGAGATGCATCCTGCACATTATCGGTGAAGGCAAGCAGTTTTTTGTCATCGTTAAAATGCGTCGCATACAGTTCTGAGACAGTTGCGCTAATAGCCGTTGCACTACGTACACCCATGATGGCCATACCGCCGCGGCTCCCACAGAATGGACACACAAATTGTTTTCCGCGTCCAGATCCTGTGACTTCTGGCGCAAATGCCCATACCGGGAATGTACGGTGCCCATTGTTGGAAAGCTGTCCTTCGCGTTCTTCCAATGCTAATTCCATATCATCAGGTGAAAGAACTTTCCGCTCATCCATGGCGACTTCCGCTCTCTCATCTTTTAAATGCGGAAAAATAACGCGGATTCTAGGATCACAATCAAAATACAGATTATAAAACGTGGAGAGATCTGGAATCTCTACACTACCCATTTCATTTACAATTGATGCCCAGCCAGTTTCACCACAGTCGCGGCAATTAACGACAGGAAGATAGTGCTTGGCCTGTGTCTCGTTTAAATCTGAGGCAAGGGAGAAATCAATATCCTTATCGTCCACCTTTGCCATGAGGCGACGAAGTTCTCTCACCCAGACTTGAACCTGAACTGTCAGGAATGGCCGGAGCTTTCCCTGGGAATCATATGATCTAGCATGGGAAATCAGAGCATACAATGCCTCCAGAACCGTTTTGCTTTCTTCACCCAACTCTGTAAACTCCGGGAACATATCTGCTAGTTCTGTTGCTATCGCTGTGCTCTGCTTATAATTCCCTTTGGCATTATTTATTATTTCTTTAAAGACCCCATGATGTTGCAAAGCTTCACCCATACGGACTCTTGTTTCGTCTTCGAGAATAGATTCTGTTGAGAATCCCTCCAGCCAGACCTCTGCAGCAGCCTTTAAGTACTCTTCCATATCATCCTGAAGAACGAGAGTGTCCAGATGTTGCGCTTGTTCTTTATCAGGAATCTTGAAGTCATCAATATCGATGTCATCAAAGTACTCTTCTGGGGACAGTCTATCTTCAGTAACAATGGAATCTTCCTCAAAAACTTCGCCGAAAATATCTTCGGCATAGTTGCGGATCTTATCGTTGCTTTCTGCTCCGCCCATAGTGGCTGAGGTGCCGATACAGCAGAGATAGCCTGGGAAAATGTTGAGGCGTGCTTTCAGTCTTCTAAGAAGGCATGCCAGATCTGTACCCTGAGCACCATCAAAAGTATGCAGTTCATCAACCGCAATATATTTAAGGGTCTCCGGATTATTCCACTGCCATAGATCCGCATCCTTCGGACGAACCAAAAGATAATCCAGCATCTTATAGTTCGTCATCAAAATGTCTGGCGGAGCGGCCAGTAAAGTATCGTGATCCGTGATAACCTTATCCGGCATCATCATTTTTGTGGCATTCTTCTCCTGACCGCCAACATACATGCCGACTCTGATTTTCGCATCCTTCAACTCTGGGCTGCTGTTCACCAGTTCAGCAATTCGTTTTGCCTGGTCAGAAGCAAGTGCATTCATCGGATAGATGATCAGTGCCTTTATTCCGGTCTCACCTCTGTGCCGGTAGCAGTATTCCAATATTGGATACAGAAAGCACTCTGTCTTTCCAGAGCCAGTACCAGTGGCTACTAAGGTCGAACGCCCATCTTCTCCAGTCAGCCTTTTGAATGCCTTTTGTTGATGGACATACGGCGTATAGACGGGATGAATCGCCTGGAATGGCAGTTCTTCATTCTCAGCCACACGGAAAGGAAGCCTTACAGCAACGTATGGCTCATGAAAGACCTTTTTAGGCTCTGAAAGCATGTTTTTTAGCGAATCCTTAAATACCAGATTCGTTATCGGGAATGTTGTATCTATATAGTCTTTCAATCCCTGCTGGATCTGTCCCGCTAATACTGATGGAATCATAATCCACCTCCTGTATCATCAACTATTTCTTAAATCTCTCTTCGAAGTTCGCCCAAACTTCTTCGTAATCTTTCTCACGATTACACTGATCAAATGGAGGATAAAAAGTTATATCCGAATATTCATCATCAGTTGTTGAAGTTTTAATTCTTCCCGTAAAACTCCCTTGACTGTCGTTCCTATGAGATTCCCACAACTCCTTATCTAAAGCCAGATTGCATCTTGATCTAAATGCAATTCTCCCCTTAGAATCATAGTAAGTTTCTGCTTCATACTGTTTTAAAACAGGAAACTGGTTTTTATACATAACTATGAGTTCTTCTTTTGTGAGTCCTAGTTGCATAGAAGCAAGTACATCTATCTCCACCAGTAACTGGCGCCTAATAAATTCATTTGTTGCTCGGCAATTTGTTCCCCACTCTTTCGTTAGACCTGCAAAAAAGTTGTTATTCAGTCTTTTATCAACCTTACCCCATTGTTCGTTGCGATATAATGGCTCAAAGCATTCCTCCCACAAATCTCTGTAGTCATTTGTTAAACAATTCAGTAATAAAGACCTAAGAATAATAGCTTTTTCATATTTCCCTTTAGCAACAGGCATTTTGCCCGCGAGATCAAGTCTAAAGTCGCTTTTCCCTATGGTTCGTACAAGAAAATCATACGGTAAAGAGGTTAAAAGGCCGGAAATATACGTTGTGTAAGTAGGTTTATCAAATGTCATTCCAAATATAAGATTTACGTGAAGGCACCCTGGTGCCATTATTGCAGAGTATAATGTCCTTTCACTAGGAAGACTCAACCTCCTTCGAGCAACCACTCTATATGTGTCCGTGTATCTTCTACCATCCGGCATAATCGGTATTTGTTTCAGCAAGTTCTCTTTTGAGCAGGATACTGCATATGTTGTACGAGGAATCCAATAATCTCCGATTGACTCTAAATCGACTCTATCGTAATCACTCTTTTGCTTATACTCTTTTCTTGGCGTCTGATAATAAGGATTGCCAACTCCCACCTGTGGTCCCTTTGAAACCAATCCCGTAATATGATCAGGATACATGCAGGCATCTTTAATAACTCCTGCTTTCATCATGTTAGTTTCATGCCACATTTCTGTGCAGAAGCAACCATTATCATCTGTAAGAATGGATTTTTTTACTGCGACAAACTTTTCGAGTATTTCAACATATTGCTTACAATGAAGCGCCAACAGCTTAGCAGTTTCTATATCTTTAACCCCTTCCTCAAATAATTTTGCATACGCCGTTAAAACTTCCTCATCCACATCTATGATGCGGTCAGGATGGCCTTTAGTATTCCACTCGTTGGTCTCTGTCTTTATGCCCTCAACGTCTCCAAACACTGCTTTGCTGTCGTAACATTCATCAATAGTAGATGGAATATATAAATCTGCTATTGTCTGAAATCTAATAACATCATTATGCTCACCATAAACATTGATGCTGAAAACCTCATTGTGCTCAACATCTTTAAATAGTTTTTTCTGGTTTTCAAACCTAAAATGCTTTCTCAATCTGTGATATATTATTTTCCTAAATTTATCGCCTGCTGAATCATCAAAAATTGAAGCTGGATGTATCATTCCGATGTTTCCAGTTCTTGAAGCAAGTAAGAAGGACATCACTATAAATGCTTTATATAGATTGGTTTGCATTCCCTGAAGCTCATAGTACATTTGCCTTGAGCCCAAGAATGAAATCACCCCTTGGGTGCTTGAATATGCATCACAGTATTCACTGTCATCAGAAATGTAGTTACTAATATTTGCCTGAACATCGGCAGCCTTCATCCCTCTTATGTAAACTTCAGGATACTTATCTACCAAAAACGATGTAATGTCCCAGTTTGTTTTTATCCATGGGGGATTTCCAATTACCAAATCAAATCCACCTCTCTCATAGAAGAGATCAGCAAACTCAAGCTCCCAATGCATAAAATGTTGCTTTTCTGCAATCTCATTTGCAATTCTAAGTCTCGGATATAAGCTTCTAATTTGTTCCAGATTGACCTTCCCAAGTCCGGAAATCTGCGCCTGCACCTCATTCGCCAAAGCGCTTCCGGTCGTTCCAAATCCTTCAAACTGTCCATGTTCATCGTAGAAGAACTGCAGCTGACCAACTGTAGTCCCCTTCTTGACGGTAGCTGAGATACCACCTTCAAGTATCAAAGACAGTTCCATAAAGAACTGTTGTCTAGTGGGAAGAAGGTCTGCCTTGTCGATAGGCCAGAACCAAAGCGCGCACCAATAATCCATTGCCGCTTTCAATCTGGCATATGGACTTGCATTATCTCCGCCTTCAGATTTATAAATATTCTTGTAGATAGCATCTTTCTCACGAATCGTCAGATGCTCTTCGTATTCTCCTTCATCATGTCCAAAAACGCTCAACGAGTCTTCTGTTCTTTGCTCAACTTTTTGGCGAGCATAAATCGTCCGCATCCACAGATCATCGATGATCTCGGACAGCTTGTTAAGAACTTCAATGTCATCATCGGTATACTTAACACAGAACTCTTTCTGCCATGCTTTAATTCGCTTGATGTTTTCCGGTTCCAGTTCCTTTATGACCTTATCCGTATAATTTGCCATCCCCGGATCGCCGAGCAGGAAATGATAGATATAGGAGCCCCCTGGACGCTTGCGTTTATAAACCTTATGGGGCTCATCGTAATCAGTCACCCACTCTTCTGGCACCTTTTCCGGTTCATCGTTATACCAGGTGCCTTTTTTGAGCTTCAGAGCGTTGTAGACCTGTCGTCTTGCTCCAATAAGGGAATTACCACAGGCAAGCTGTGTTCCAAACCATGGTACATGCGCACCTTTATAAATAGTATTCAGCCACAGAGACACTTCCGCTAGCTCTACTGCAATCGGATTCAGGTCAACACCGTATACATTTCTGTCGGCAATAAACATCTTCACCCGCTGTAATTCCGCTTGCCTCTTATCAAATGCAATCTGTTCCCCAGTCTCTTCTTGCTTCTTCTCAATGTATGCTTCTGCAAGCTGCGATATGGCCTCATTTAAGAAAGCGGCACTGCCCATTGCCGGCTCTATCAAGACGTTATCTTTGATACAAAGCCTATATGTACGATTAGCCCAGAAACCGCTTGATTTCTGGGCTTTTTCACATTTTGGCGCACCGAAAGAAAGGTGTCCTACGACGCTGTATTTATAAGCCGTGGCAGCAGATGTACTCAAAGCGACACCCCTCTCTGCAATCGTTAAAAAGTATGGAAACGTTAAAAGGTTTAGATCAATGAAGCACCGAATGCCTGCTGCACTTCATCAGAGTCCTTGCCGGATATAGTTCTGCCAGTGGCCACTTCAATAGCACTGAGGAGTTTCTTGGCTCGGTCAATAATGAAGTCCTGAAATTCGTCATTTCTAAGCAATGTATGATCGATCCAGTGTGTTTCTACATATCCATCCAGATCTGATTCCAGAACGGAACCCTTTTTTTCAAGTTTCCCAAGATATGTTGACGGAGCCACACCACCAATCTCACGGTTGCTACTTGCTGAAATTGGTGTCTTATTCACGATGCTATTCCATTTGGATTTATCATATTTTTTCCCGATGCAGTAATCTTTGGGGAAGATATGATGGATATCAATTTTCTCATTTGAATATGTTGAGAAATCCATCTCTGCGCCGGATATAAAATCACGAGCATGATTCTTCAAGATCATTGCCATGATACCCTTATAGGCTGCAGATTGTCTCGATTGCAGACCAAGCAGGCGTGTCGGATTAAAGAAGAAATCCGTCACTGTCTTTGGTAAATCGCCACCGGCAGTAATCCATTTGATAACCTGAGTTATGTCGTTTGCATATCTTGTTTCGTTTGCAGATCCGTACAATTCTCCAAATACGCCGCACCAATACCACTGCTTGACCATGTTCTTGATGGTGGTGGTATAAATTTTATTTCCGTCCATAAGTACGGTGCAGATAGCTGCGAGAGGGATAAGTTGTGTGGTGTATGGCAAATCTCTGCTTGAGAAAATCCGTTCCTCCTGTAGCAGTTTGTCAGCGACAGAAAAGCCCTTGCAGAGATCATCTGCGTACTTCTTGTATGTTGATAATTGTAGCGCCAGTACATCCTTTTTCTTACAGCTCACCGTTCCGCCTGACTCAAATGAAGACAGCAATGTTAATGCAGTCAGGAAATCTGTTGCCGTGACAATGTTTAGCAGTTCTCCTGAGAAATACTTTTCTTTGCGGTCGTCCCAATCCTTACGAAGTTGGAAATCATCCATGGCAAATATGGCGGTTACCAATTCGAAAACAGTTAATGAAACACCGCCTGTATTAACATTTTCAAAAACCTGACAAACTGCCTCCTTAGGAGTCTCCTTATCAAGTAAAATTACTGGCATAGCGTATTTCTGCGTCGGCATAATGATTTTGGAAAACAGTTCTGTAAACTGCCGAATAATCGCCGGATCGTAATTGTAGTATGCATAATATTCGTTTTGCCAGCCCTGTTCCTCTCCAGAATCAAGGATAATGTTAAGAGGAAACATCTTCTGTTCAAACTCATGCTGCCTTGTAGAAAGATCCTTGTCGATTTTCCGTCCAAAATCAGATGTTACCTGCCGAGTTGATGGTATAGAAATCACAACATCGTCGTCACCAGCAGCAGGATCGATTGCTTTTTCAATATCCAGATAATAGTACCTATCTATTTCTTTTCCCTTGTCCGTTTTTGTATGGACTGGTTTTTTGCTGTAAAGCGCATTATAAAGAGATGTTAACCTTTGCTGGCCATCAAGGATCAGCTCATCTGGTTCCGTATCTGGATTTGCGTCAGATCCTTCTATTGGCTTATGTTTAAAATGGATACTTTCATTTCCATACTCCAAGAACATAGCTGCTCCGACTGGGAAATTATGAATCACGCTGAGTATTAACGCCTTAATGCGTCCATCATCCCATACCCAGCCACGTTGGAAATCAGGCAGCTGAGCTGCACCAGTATCTACGGCTTTCATCAAGTCTGTAAGTGGTCTGTCGTTTGTTTTCATGTTCCTACCTCTCTGCGGGTATTCTTTATTATCCATTCTCTTGCATGGATATGTATTTCTACGTTTTCTGATAAAGGTTTTATGAAATTATTGCAACGACGGATCGCTCCCCAGAGGAGTAATTCCGTTTTCTTTGAGCATTTCATTTATTTCATAAATTGAATTCTCAGCACAGGCTCCTAATACGCATTGATAAACGTATCCCTCGCCCTTCATTGAATTTAATTT
>OCVV011107434.1_pt1 | contig 18924 bp, 26 predicted proteins | sample 1539721 | NCBI WGS metagenome assembly OCVV01 (sample SAMN02144230, study PRJEB22623) | gut metagenome | biome: sheep rumen | host: Ovis aries | place: New Zealand | reverse complement strand
TTCTTATTCGTAGAAGTTTATAATGTTATTCATTGAAGAAGAACATAAAAAATACTAGGGAATGCAATCTCTAGTATTTTTTTATAAAAAACAACCCCACATTGCTGTAGGGTTGTCGACAGATAAACACATATACTAATCGAACATCCTTAAGATGTATGCAATAACGATTAGCACTAGAAGTTTTATAATGTTACTCATCTTTTATCACCACCTTTCTGGATGACAGAAGAAGAAGAACAATCACATTATACTATAATCAAAATAAGATTTGCAATAAAAAACAGAAAAAAGTCGAAAAAGGAACTTATCAGAAATGGTAGGTTCTTTTTATATGTAGTGGTGGAATAGACAATTTGCGATTTATTCGTGAGTTGGTAAAACAACAGCGAGGCCAACACACTCAAAGTTGTAATAGTAGACACTGTGCGGTGCAGAATGACGCATGAATATACTTGACCTTAAATAGAGTATAAAGTAATGGCGGAGATATTCCAGAAGATAATTTTAAGTAAGGCTCAAAAGTCATTCATATTAGGTGCAAATCCTAATCTACATATTAAGGCTATTATATATTGGCACATAGCTCAGTTGGTAGAGCGACAGACTGTTAATCTGTATGTCGAAAGTTCGATTCTTTCTGTGCCAGCCAGGGGCTAGGTAGCACCTAGATATGCGACAGTATAAAGACGAGGAACCTGCGTTGAAAACAAAATTAAAACCTCGTACATTTATAAATAGTACAAAGTGACGTAGAGCATTTATTGAAAGTGATAGCTTTTACCCAGAGCGAAATCATAACAATGAGTTAGAGGTAACATTAACTTTCTTATCAATAAGTCGGGTAATACGTCATTTTTTAGTGTTTATAAACAAAGATAAAGAAGGTGTTAAATATGTACAAATTAGGAGTAGCTATTTTAACAATTATATGGATTCTAGACATATTAAATTTTCCATGTGTTGAGTTTTTAGATACTACAATACCAGTTAATGGCTTAGCATGGTTTTTAATATGGTTGTTGATACCAAGTGCTGAAAAGGGAGATGAATAAAATGCGTCGAACAATAAAGGATTGGGAACTATTCTCTGGGATAAAGCTAATGAATTTAAAAGGCTTTAGAGGAGAAAAGAACAAGGTAAGAAATAGAAAATACACAGAAAAACAGTTTAGAAATAGTACAAAGCGATGTATGTTTAAAACTATTTGTGATAAAGGAATAGATTTTATGAAGAGGTGATAGTATGTCATTTCAAGAATTATGCAAAAAATATGAAAAAGAAGTATGTGCGTATTGTATAAATACTAATCCAGATGAATGCGAGATTAGAAAATGTGGAGATAGTGTAAAATGTGTGAATTACATTAAGGATAAAAGCAAATTTAAAGAAAATAAAAAGCCTATTAGTTGTTGGCAAAGTTGGTAAAATATGAAAGAAATAACAGTATTAAACAGAATAAGCAAGTTAGTTGAAAATATAGATTACAGGTCATTATACATAGAAATTAAGACAAACAATGATAGATATATCATAGAAAAAGAAAAGTCAAAAGTAATTGGATTTAGGAAAGAATAGTAGGTGAGGAGAGTGGCTAAGTATGATTGGAAGCAGTTAGAAAAAGAATATATATTAAGCAATTATAAAACAGTAGCAGATTTTCTTAAGTCAAAAAATATAAGCAGAAATGGCAGTACTCAAAAAAACACAAAAGGTTGGAATGAGAAAAAAGTTAATAAAGAGTTAAAAAAGAGTGAAAAAGTTATTGAAAAAGTTATTGAGAAAGAATCTGAAAAAGAAGCACAACAAATAGTAGATTTAAAAGCAATTGCTAATGATTTAGCACTCAATGTATTAAAAGCTAACAAAGAACTACACATTCATATGGATATGTTTGGAGGACAACATGAAGGTATAGTTGATGCAGGAAGATTAAAAAAGCTAACTTCAGCCTTAAAAGATTTAAATGACATACTACAGCCAAAGCAAGAAGACGAAGATGATGAAGATTCATTTATTGAGGCTTTGAATGAAAAGACGGAGGCGATTTGGAATGAAGAAGAATAAAGCTAATTTCAAATGGAAGCCTTTTTCTAATAAGCAACTCAAAGTTATGACGTGGTGGAATGAAAATTCACCAATGAAAGATAAGGATGGTATTATTGCAGATGGTTCGGTAAGAAGTGGGAAAACCATATCAATGGCACCCAGTTTCGTAATGTGGGCTATGACTCTATATGATGAATGCGATTTCGCAATATGCGGTAAAACGATAGGTTCACTAAACAGAAATGTTATAAACACATTAAAGAAACAATTACATTCTTTAAAGTATAAATATGAACATAAAAGAAGTGAAAATTTATTAATAGTTAGTAAAAATGGTAAAACTAACTATTTTTATTTATTTGGAGGAAAAGATGAATCAAGTCAAGATTTAATTCAAGGAATGACTTTGGCAGGAATATTTTTTGATGAAGTTGCATTAATGCCAGAATCTTTTGTAGAACAAGGAATAGCAAGGTTGAGTGTTGAAGGAGCAAAATTTTGGTTTAACTGTAATCCTAAAAATCCAAATCATTGGTTTAAGTTAAATTATGTAGATAAGATTAAAGAAAAGAATATATTATATTTACATTTTACAATGGAGGACAACTTAACATTATCAGAACAAGTAAAAGAAAGATATAGAAGAATGTTCGTAGGAGTATTCTACAAGAGAAACATACTTGGGCTATGGGTTGCTGCAGAAGGTTCAATATATACAATATTTAGTGAAAATAAAGAAAGGTATTACACCAATGATCCTGATTATGACTTTATTCAAATAGGGTTAGATTTTGGTGGAAACAATTCTGCACATACATTAGTAGCAAGTGGAATAAAAAATAATTATTCAAAACTAACGGCATTAATGTCAAAAAGAATAAATGCTACAGGAATGACACCACAACAATTATATAAGGAAGTAGAACAATTTATAAGAGAGGTTCAAAACAAATATGGACAAGTAAGTATGATATATCCAGATAGTGCAGAACAGACCTTGATTAATGGAATAAAAGCGATGATAGATAGAGTGTTCCCACATATTATTGTTAGAAATAGTATTAAAAATGAGATAATAGACAGAATTAGATGTACAACAAGTCTAATGGCAAGCTTTAGATTTTTTATTACACACGATTGCAAATCGTTGGAATTAGCATTTGAAAATGCAGTATATAATGACAAACCAAAAGAACAAGGCAAAGATGAAAGACTAGATGATGGAACGTCAGATATTGATACATTAGATGCTTTTGAATATAGTTTTGAAAGATATTTAAAGCAATATAGCAAAGTGGCTTAAGGAGGGAAACAATGTTTGAAAGATTAGTAAATTGGATAAAAGGAGCGATAAATAAGATGTTTAAGACAAGTGATATAGCAAAAGAATTTAATATAGACATATCAGTTAGTGACAATTCGCTAGCTTTAATAAGACAATGTGCAGACATATACAATCACAAAGCGCCTTGGTTAGATGAAGAAACAAAGTCATTAAATGTCGGAAAAACAATATGTGAAAAGGTAGCAAAGGCAGTAACAATTGAATTTAAATCACAATGTGAAGATGAACAAATAGAAAACATATATCAAAGATTTCTAAAGAATATTAGAACTAATACAGAATACTCTCTTGCCAAAGGTGGAATGTTTTTTAAGCCATTTTATGCAAACGGAAAGATAAAAATAAGTTGTATTCAACATGATATGTTTATACCAGTAAAATTTGATAGCACAGGCGAATTGCTTGGTGCTATTTTTGTTGACCAAATAACAAAAGGAAACGATGTTTACACTAGATTAGAGTATCAAGATTTAAACGATACAACTATAACAATAAAAAATATAGCATATAAAGGGAATGTAAATAGTGCAGATTTAGGAAAAAAGATTCCGTTATCGTTCGTGCCAGAATGGGCAGAAATTGAAGAAAATTCACAGATAGACAACGTGAACAGATTGATAGGTGGCTATTTTAGAATCCCTATTGCAAATACAGCAGATAATACAAGCCCTATAGGTGTTCCAATATTTGCAAATGCTATCGAGATACTAGAAGAAATAGACAAACAATTCAGTAGAACTTTATGGGAGTATGAGGGCTCAGAGCTTGCACTTGATGTTGATGTTACAGCATTTAAGAAAGACGAAAATAACAACTATGAGGTACCAAAAGGTAAGAAACGTCTATTTAGGATGATGGATTTAGGAGAAGAAAAAACTTGGAATGTGTTTAGTCCTACTATAAGAGATACAGCTTTATTTAATGGATTAAATGAATGGCTAAGACAATGTGAAAGCCAATGTGGTTTATCTTTTGGAGTTATCTCAAAAGAAACGGAAACAGAGAAAACGGCCACAGAAATTAATTCAAGTAAGCAGGATTACTATGTAACAGTATCAGATATTCAAGGAGCATTACAAACAGCGTTAGAAGATTTGATTTATGGTATTGACGTGCTAATGACATTATACGGAATTTCACACAAAACTGCCCCAAAAACAAGTTTTGATTGGGACGACAGCATAGTTGTTGATACAGAGAAAAAACAAGCTCAAAGCTTAGTCGAAAAGAATGCAGGATTAATTGATGATATTCAATATTTCATGGAAACAAGAGATTGGTCAGAAGATGAAGCAATAGAGTTTGTGGAAAGAATGAGGAAAAGAAGTCCAGAAAAGTCGATAGAAAATGAAGAGGACGAGGAATAATAAATGATTGAAGATAAAATTCAAAGTGCTATAAAGCCGATTGTTTCACTATATAGTCAAATAGAATTAGAAATAATAGAAAAAATAGCACAACATTTCAATGTAAATGAAGAGTTTATTAATTCAGATTATTGGTATTTCGAAAAACTAAAAGAATTGGGTGGGCTTAACGAAGAAGCATTAGAACTATTAGAAAAATATACGGGAAAGACCAAACAAGAACTATTGAAGGCAATGCAAGATATTGGGATAAGTTCCATACCAGTCGACCAATTAAATGTAGCAAAGCAAAAAGGTTTATTAACCCCTGAAAAAATAATAAACAGTGTAAGCATACAAAATCTAATTAAATATAGTTATGATGAAATAGAAAAAACATTTTTACAATTAAACAAAACAATTCAAGAACAAGTAAGAAAAACATACATAGACATAGTTACACAGGCATATGTTAAAGTTAACAGCGGAGTATATAGTTATCAGCAGGCCATACTAGAAAGTCTAGATGAATTAGGCAATAAAGGGATATCAGTTCTTACATATAAAGATAAAAATGGAATAATAAAAAATTACGATGTTGTAGGAACTGTAAGGCGTGATTTATTAGTAGCTACAAGAGGATTAGCAGGGAAAGTAAATGAAGAAGTAATAAAAGAATCAGGACATCATATAGTAAGAGTATCACACCACTTTGGAGCTAGAACTGGAGATGGTGGAGAGAATTATACTAATCATGCATGGTGGCAGGAAATGCAATTCTTTTGTTGGGACTATGATGGTAAAGCAACAGAGGAAGAGAAGAAATTACCAGACTTTATGACACATTGCAATTATGGAGATGTTCGAGGAATAGTAGGAATAAACTGTAAGCACTTCTTTACTATTTGGTACGGGGCACTAAAAAAAGATAAACTAGATTTTACATATGAAGAAAACAAAGAACAATATGAAAAATTACAACAACAGAGATATCTTGAAAACGGTGTAAGAAAATGGAAAAGAAAACAAGTTATATCTAAAACTTCTGAAGATGAGGAAGGATATAACAAGGCAAGCAGGAAAGCAAAAGAATGGCAGGATAGATTAAGGACATTTACAGATGAAAATGAGTTAAAACGTGATTATACTAGGGAACATATAAAAGGCTATAAAAACGTGACAATTAAAGATAAAGGTGATATAATACTAACCGAAGCAGAACAATATGCAATGAATAAATATATAAGTTCAGATTTCTATACGATAAATGAAAAGCTAAGAAACAATGTAAAGTTGAGTGATACAGAGCAAAAATTGGCAAATGATTTAGATAAAGCACTGGATAAAATGCCGGTTTATAATGGATTGGTATCTCGTTCTTTAGAAATAATACCGGAAGAGTTAGAAGAGTTTTTAAACAAACATAAGTTGAATAATATTGTAGATTATAGCGCATATACTTCAACAACAAAAGGAGAAAGATACAATAATCTGAGCAATGTAGAGCTATATATAGAATCTAAAACAGGTAAAAATATAACCCAATATAATGATGAAGAGCAAGAGATTTTATTTAAGAGAAATTCAAAGTTTAGAGTAAAGGAAATTGAAAAAATAAAAAGTACATATCATATTTTGTTGGAGGATAGAAATGGAAGATGAAAAAATGTTTACTAGTTATAGATGGCATGAGGATGTGGGAGCAATCGTAGTTGGACATGAAGAACAGACAGAGGAAGAAAGAGAAAAAAGCAAGAAAAAGTTAGATAAAATTCTAAAGGAAAGGGGAATAAAAGAATGAAATATCAGATAGGAGATAAAGTAGAATTAGATAATGGTTGTATAACAGAAATAATAGAAATACCTTTACAAAATGGACCTAAGCCTATATATGGTACAGGAACAGGACATAGTGTAATTGTACCGATTACTGAAGACAGAATAATAAGAAAAATAGAGGATTAGTAAAAAGTCCGAAATGACATAAAACTACAATTAAATAGTTAAATCATAGGCGTAATTAAACTTACGTCTATTTTTTATACTTAAATTCGACTACTTGTAGGTCGTAACAAGTACAAGACTACATCGTGAACGAAAAACACGTAAAAGTTCGTAGTAGGAGAAAGGACAAAAATATGAAAAGAAAATTTTTAGAGGATTTAGGGCTAGAAGAAGAAGCTATAAATAAAATTATGGCTGAAAATGGCAAAGACTTAAATGAATTAAAGGCTAAAGTTGATGACTTAACAGAACAAATAAATGTTAAGGACACAACTATTAAGCAAAAAGCTGATAAGATAGCTGAACTTGAAAAAGTGGACGTCGAAGCTATTAAGACAGCAGAGTTTGAAAGAGGCAAAGCAGAAGGTTCTAAAGAAATTGAAGTTTTCAAAAAACAAAATGCTTTAGATAAAGCATTACAAGGCTACAAAGCCAAAGATACTAGTATTTTAAGTAAAATGCTAGACATGAAAAAGGTTAAATTTAACGACAAATTTGAAATCGTGGAAGGTTTAGAAGAGCAAATAAATCCTTTAAAAGAAAGCCACGATTATTTATTTGAAAGTAATAATCCTTTACCAAAATTTACAACAGGTATCCAACAACCTAAAAACAACGAAATAACAAAGGAAGCTTTTAATAAAATGGGGTACCAAGACAGGCTAAAGTTATACAACGAAAACAGAAACTTGTATGACCAATTAACAAATAAAAAATAGGAGGAATAGAAAATGGGAGAAGTAACAAAATTACAAAACATAATTAACCCAGAAGTAATGGGAGATATGCTAGATGCTAAAATCGAAGCACAATTAAAATTAACACCTTATGCAAAGGTTGATACAACTTTACAAGGAGTACCAGGAGATACAAAGACAGTGCCATCTTGGAATTATATAGGTGATGCAGAAGATATTGCAGAAGGAGAAGAAGTCGATACTACAAAAATGACAGCTTCTAAAGAAACTTTCACAATAAAAAAAGCTATGAAGTCTGTATCAATAACACAAGAATCAATTAACTCAGGATTAGGTAATCCTGTAGGACAAGCAGAAACACAATTAGCAAAATCAATTGCAGGGAAAGTAGATAACGATGTTTTAGCTGCTGCTTATAAAGGAACTATGACATCAGGAGACGGTTCTAACAAAATTTCTTATGAAGGATTAGTAGATGCAAATACAAAATTTGAAGATGAGGAAGATGGAATTGAAAAAGTAATGTTTATTCATCCAGCACAAGAAGGAACAATTTTAAAAGATCCTAACTTCATTTCTGCTGATAAATATGAACCAGGTGTAATGGTAAATGGTGCAATTGGTAAAGTTGCAGGATGTCAAGTAAAAAAATCTAAAAAAGTTAGATTAGTAACATTTGAAAAGGATGCAAATGGAACAGTTACAATAGATGTTAATAATTTAGAAGAATATCAAGCAAAAGTTGACCCAACTGTAACGTTAACAGTAGGAGACAAAGTAAAAGCTATTGCGGCAGCTTCACAATACTATGTATGCCCAATTCTAAAAATGGAGCCAGATAGTGCTGACACAGAATATACAGAAGATGAGTTACCAGCGATAACAATCTTCTTAAAGAAAGATACATCACTAGACCATGAATGGTTCCCAAAGAAACAAGTCCATGACATAACAGCTGCTAGATATTATGGCGTAGCATTAACAAATGGAGCAAAAGTAGTATTAGCTAAGTTTAAAAAATAATCAAGGGGAGGAATGAACATGAACTATACCAATTACAACTTTTATAAGCTGAAGTACATTGGGAATGAAGTTCCTCAGGATGATTTTGAAATACTAAGTGTCAGAGCAAGTGAAATTATACAAAGTCGTATTTTTAATAGAGATATTACAGGGTATGAAAAAGAAGTGCAAAATGCAACTTGCTCTGTTGCTGAAATATTGTACAAAATCAATAATATAGAAAATAAAATATATAGTTCTGATAATAAAGAAGTAAAAAGTGAAAGCGTTGGAGACTATTCAAAAACATATAACACAGCTTCTGTATCAGAGCAAAAAGAAAAGATTTCTAACCTGAAACAAGAAATTGAAAGAAAAATTAGAATGTATCTAGCCGATACAGGCTTGCTATATAGAGGTGTTTAGTATGTTTGACAAAGATATAACTGTAATAAACAAATATTTTGATAAAGCAGAAAGAGCAAATAAATATAAGGCAAGCTATGTAAAAGGATTTTGGAGTTCTAACGACGGAATATCAATTAATGGAACGCAATTAATAAAAGCAGATGGAATGATTGCAAGAATATTAATGAGTGAAGCAAACTACCAAAGCCCAGAGGATTTCAAGAAAAATCAGACGGGTTGGACATTACAAAATGATGATTATCTAGTAAAAGGAAAGGTTGAAAATTTTACAACTATAACGGATGTATTAGATAATTATCAAGAAGTAATGAAAATAACCAATATAGCAACAAAAGATTATGGTTCAAAAGAAATGTGGCATTGGGCCATAACAGGAGCATAATATGAAGATTGACTATATGGTAGGGTTTAGCGGCATCCAAAAGCAACAAATACTAGACAAGTATGGCCTAGAAGGTGGAAGAACACAGAAAGTTATTGATAGTGCTTTCATGGGACATTTAGATAAGTATATGCCAGCAGATAGTAATGGAATGATAACAAGTATGTACAATTCCACAAAAGTTGGTTCGGGAGAGATAAATATTAATACTCCATACGCCCATTATCAACATGAAGGAGAATTATATGTAGACCCAAAATATAACATAGGTGCATTTCATGACCCCGTAAGTGGAAGATACTGGAGCAGACCAAACATAAGAAAGGTTCCAAGTAGTAGAAAATTAAATTATCACGGTGGAGCCTTAAGAGGAGACCATTTTGTTGAGAGAATGTTAGCAGACCATTTTTATGATATTTTAAACGCTGGTCAAAAGGAGATAGATAAATGATAGATGAAGTAAGAGATTATATTGCACAATGCCCTTATTTGAAAGAATATGGCGAATTAAACGTAGAATATTTATTAGATAAAGTAAATACATATTCAATCAATGAAAATGCAGGATATGACCCAATATTAAATAAATTTTTAAGTGGTTCAGAACGTCAATTTCTATTCACATTTGATAGTAAACTACGTTGGAATGAAAATATTCAAAATAATATAGATAACTCAAAATTCTTTGAAGATTTTAGGAATTGGTTAGAAACAAATAATAAGAATAAAATATTTCCAGATATACCTGGAATTTATAGCATTGGAGCAACAACGAATGGCTATATATTTGCCACAAACGCAAATGAAGCTATTTATCGTATCCAATGCTTTTTAAATTATTTTAAGGAGGGATAGTATGGAAGACAATGAAGAAAACGAAGTAACTCCTAATGAAGAAACAAATAATATAGAAGAAAGTGAGGAAAACGAAATGCCAGAAATGAGAAAAATAGATAGAACTGAATGGCAAGACTTTTTAGATACAACGCCATCAGCTCAGACACCTACGTGGAATCTTATAGGTGTTGGAATAACGGACAAGTCAACAGATTACAACGTAGAAAAAACTGAAGAAAAATGGATTATACATAAAAATAAAAATGTGTCAATTGATAGTTATGGATTATCTTCAGCAAACGAACAAACAGCATATAAAAACGATCCAGTTTTTGAATTTGTTGATAACATAAGATATAGATTACTTACTGGTACAGATGCAGAAACAAATTTGCTAGAAATTGATAAGTACAGTGTAACAAACGAGAATAGTACACCTACATATAGAGCAAGAAAGTGGAGAGTAGCCATCGAGATTACTTCAAATGGCGGAGACACAGCAAAAATAAATTATACATATAACTATGTAGGAGATCCAACATTTGGAACTGTTACATTTTCAAACGGTGTCCCAACTTTTACTGCTGAAGAATAGTTTGTCGAACAATGTCGAAAAGTGTCGACAAAAAACGATTGATTTTTTTGTTTTCATATAATATACTCGTCTTATAAAGAAATATAAGGAGGATTTTAATATGGGAATGAAAGTATGTAAAGATTGTGGTACAGAGGTTAGCAAGAGCGCAAAAGCATGTCCAAAATGTGGAAGAAAACTAAAACATGGAGGACTAAGAATTATTTTAGGCATTCTTATCATAATTGTTGGAATAAGCACTATAGCAGGGACAAGTGGAACAAAGCCAACTTCAAATAATCCAACAGAAAAATTCAGCATAGAAGGAGAAACAAAAGGATATTATGACGGAGTTATAGCATTCTATATTGAGGGAACAATAAAGAATAATACTGATAAAAAATATAGTTACGTACAAGTAACATTTAATTTGTACGACGAAAGTGGAGCACAAATTGGAACAGCCATAGATAATATAAACAATTTGGAGCCCAATGGGACATGGAAGTTCAAAGCAATAGGCACAGAAGGCAAAAATGTTGCAAGCTACAAATTTGTCGAAATTACAGGCTGGTAAAAATGAATATACAAATGAAAGCACTAGACATTAAATAGTCTGGTGCTTTTTTCATGGGAGGAATTTTAATGGATTATATCAAAATAAAAAAGAGCAAGGATATATTAAAATTAGGAATAATGGATGAAAATGACAACATTGTAAAAGACGAAAAAGGAAATGAAGTTTTTCTAGAATTTGATTTAGCTGATATAGATTTACCTCTAAAGTACAATAGATGTGTAAACGCTATAGAAAATGCTAGGAGAGAGCTTAAAGGTCAATTCTTAATTATTGACAAGAAACAGGACCATAAGGGGAAACAATTGTTGAGTGCTAATGAGGAAGCAAAAGCAAAAGCAATGAAGCAGTTTTATAAAAAGATGGAAGAAGGCATGGACTTATTTTTAGGTCAGGGAGGAACAAGAAAATACTTAAATGGTAGAAATCCATACTGGGAGATGTTTGACGATATAAGTGAAGCTATAGCTCCATTCCAAGAGAAGATGAAACTAACTATAACAGATATGACAAATAGAATTAAAGATAAGTATAAAGTAGAAGAAAGTGATGTGTTGACTAGTGATTAGTTATCCTACACAAGCAAAAGTCGGAGATAATATATATAAAATAAATACAGATTATAGGGTAGCAATAGAATGCGATGTAATATCTAGAAGTGGAGTATCAGATGAAGAACGAAGTTTAGCAATATTATATAAGTTATTCGGCGAAAAAGCGTTAGATAATCCACAAGACTGGGATAAACTAATAATAATTGCACTAAAGTATCTTAGATGCGGTAAAGAAATAGAGGATAGCGGTGAAGAGGCTAATATGTCTTTTATACAAGATAAAGGATATATTGAAGCTTCTTTTTTTAGTGATTATAACATTGACTTGTCAAAGACAGATATGCATTATTGGCAATTCTACAATCTACTATGTGGTCTTACAGAAGATTCTGTCTTAAACAGAGTCAGATTTGTTAGAGATTTTGATATAAGCCAGATAAAAGATTCAAAAGAAAAAGAAAAATGGATAAAACAAAAAAAACAGGTAGCACTGAAAAGAGAAAAAACAGCAGAAGAAAAAAGGTTAGATGACCTCTTTGAAAAACAACTGAAAGGAGGTTGATATTTTGGATGGGTACTTAAAAATAAAAACTAAAATTGACAATGACACTGTAGATAAGGATATTGCTGAATTAGAGAATAAGATAAAAAAACTACAAGAAGACAATGCTAATCAATCTATAAAACAGTCGGAGCTGCAAAACGAAATTGACAAGTACGAAGAACTTGTTCAAAAAGCAGATAGCTATAAGGAGAGAATAAAAGAACTAGAACAACAGAAAAAGAGCTTATTTGTAAATGGAGGATTGCCTGCAAATCAATTGCAAAGCTATGAACGAATAATTAATGAAATAGAACTAGCAAACAATGAGTATAGAAAGTCAAATACAGAAATAGATAAGCAATTCCAAAAAACAGAAAAAGTACGAGATAAATTAAATCAAATAAAAGCAAAACAAACTGAAAACAATGCGAAAATAACAGAGTATAAACAGAAGATAGAACAGACTAATATGAGCAAAATTCAATTAGGTTTGAATAATGTAGGTCAGAATATTCAGAAACAAATAGGCAGTTTGGGCAAGATGGCCATGGCAGTTATTGGAATTAGAACTGCTTGGGGAGCAGTTAGGAGTGCAATTAGTACGGTTTCACAGTATAATGACCAAGTTTCAACAGACTTCGAATATATGAGATACTGCATAGCGAGTATGCTGGTTCCAGCTGTGCAATGGTTGATAAACTTACTATATACTGTTCTAGGCTACATTAATGCAATAATGCAAGGTTGGTTTGGAATTAATTTATTCAGTAATGCAAGTGTTAAGAATTTCCAAAAAATGAAGAATAGTGCAAGTGGAACAGCAAAAGTAGTAAAAGAGATACAAAAGAGCTTGCAGGGATTTGATGAAATGAATGTATTACAAGACAATTCTGGAAGTAATACTGGAAGCTCAGGCGCTGGAGGTGTCGGAGTTGCTCCGAGTGTGGACTTAAGTGGATTACAAGGAAATATTCCTCAATGGTTGAAATGGATTATAGATAATAAAGATACAATATTGACTTTATTGGCGGGTGTTTTAGGATTTATAACTGCAATAAAATTAGGGTTAGGAGGAATAAAGGCTTTAGGAATTGGCATTTTAGTAGCAGGAGTTGTAAAGTTAATACAAGGAATAATAGCTTATATTAAAAATCCTAGTTGGTATAATTTTCTAACTATTCTACAAGGAATCGCATTAATTGTAGCTGGAATAGCAATTTTAATGGGAGGCTGGGTAGTAGCTTTAATTGCGGTAGGAGTAGCAATTGTTACATACTTAATTCAAAACTGGGATAAGGTTAAAGAAATATTAGGAATAGTGGGAGAATGGATTTATAGCCATGTTATAAAGCCAGTAGGAGATTTTTTTTCAAATCTATGGAAAAGCATAAAGGATTGGGCGATAAACGCCTGGAATGGTATAAAAAATGCGTTTAGTGCAATAGGAAGCTGGTTTTATAATAGTATAATTTTTCCTGTTGGAACGTTCTTTTCCAATTTATGGAATAATTTCAAAAATGGAGCAATAGACGGATGGAATGGTATAAAGAATGCGTTCAGTGCGATAGGAAATTGGATTTATGGTAATATAATTCAGCCCGTTGATAATTTTTTTTCTAATATGTGGACTAACTTAAAAAATGGAGCAATAAACGCCTGGAATGGAATAAAGGATACATTCAATACAGTAGCCAATTTCTTTAAAGATATATTTTCAAATGCGTGGCAAGCGGTCAAGAATGTATTTTCAACAGGAGGAAAAATCTTCGATGGAATAAAAGAAGGAATTGTAACATCGTTTAAAAATATAGTAAATGCAATTATAAGAGGTATTAATAAAGTAATAGCTAATCCATTTAATGCAATAAATAATGTATTAAGTAGAATAACTGGCATTGAGATATTTGGAGCAAAACCTTTTGGATTCATACATACAATAAGTATTCCACAAATACCACAACTTGCACGAGGTGGAATTATAACACAACCAACGCAAGCAATAATAGGGGAAGCAGGGAAAGAAGCTGTAGTTCCGTTGGAAAATAATATGGAGTGGTTAGATATGTTAGCAGATAAATTAGCAAGTAAAATTGATGCTGGTGGAGCGTATGTCATCCAGATAGATTCTAGGATAATGCAAAGAGGTATAGCTAGAAGGGAAAAGCAATTAGCTTTTGCAACGAACGGGAGGTAACTATGCTAATAGATAAAAATAGTTTAAAAATAGATGGTGTTAAAATGGCACCATATCTAATTAAAGTAAAATATGGATATCATAAAATATGGAGTTCGGACACAGGGAGGAATATGGCAGGAACTAACTCTGGTACATTAGTGGGAATATTTCCAAAAATAACAATGACTTTTAGAAAATTAAATGAAGAAGAGATAGACACTGTTCTATCTCTTTTTAATAAGGCTGAAAACAAAGTAACCTTTTACAACCCTGATTTAAGAAGAACTATAAGCAATATGTCTTGTTATTCGAACGATCAAGAATACGAGCAGAAGGATTTTGGAAAAGTAGAAGGGTATAGCTGCGCAGTAATTTCTAATAGAAAAAGGGAGTATTATGCATGAAAGGAATAACTCAAGATTTTAAAGACAATATAAAAAAGTATGGAAGACAATTAGACGCAAATATTATTGTAGGGAATGAAATTTTAGATACTGAAAGCATTAATAGTATAAATCCAAGTTTTAACACAGGCTTATTCAAAACTGTAATGCATGTTTTAGAAATTGACTCTAATGTGAAGATAGAAAAAGATACTTACATAAATGCAAAAGTAGGAGTCAAATTTGACAGTTCAGACTACGAATACATAGAATATAATAATTACAAAGTTACAGAAAAACCAGAAATACAAGAAGATACGTTGTCATATAAAATTATGGCGTATGACAAAATGGTCGAAAGCATGATTGATTATGATTTAAACATAACAGAAAGAATAACGGTACGACAATATTTAATAGTAATATGCCAAAGATTAGGCTGGAATACTAACAATATTCCAGCTAGTTTTACTAATTCAAACAAATTAATTGACCCTAGCTTACATATAGGTATTAGATACACATTTAGAGATGTTTTAGATGAGATAGCAACCATATCTTGTTCTTTTTTATTTTTTGAAGGAGAAGACTTCTATCTTGCATATGTTACTGAAACAGATGAAATAGTAGATGAGGAATATCTAAATGAAGATGACGTAACAATAGGAGAAGAATACTTTATAAATTCGCTGGTGTTTGCTAGAGCAGAAGAAAGTGACAATATATACAGAAAAGATGATGAGAGTATAGAGAGAGATGGATTACATGAGTTCAGAATTTCAGATAATCAACTACTAAGTACAAATAATAGATCGGATTATATAGATGAAATGTTCGAATATTTAAGTTCATTTAGATTTTATACATATGATGTTAAGTCGAAAGGAATTATGTTTTTAGACATTTGTGATAGATTTACTTTTAATATTCATGGACAAGCATATTCAACTATAATGCTAAATAACGAAATTAGAATTACACAAGGATTAGAAGAATGTTTGTATGCAGATAAACCGGAAGAGAGTGAAACAGACTATAAATATGCTGATTTAACAGATAAAAGAATAAATCAAACTTATATTTTAGTAGATAAACAAAACCAAAAAATTACACAATTAGCAAATCAAAATACTGAATTTGAAGAAAAACTAACAATAATAGAACAGGATGTAGACGGAATAAAACAAAATGTACGCGACATAGTAGACTATAAAAGAGAAGCGGAAAGCCGTACAGAAATACATCTAACAGAGTCAGACGATACAGAAATATTAAAGCTTGAAATACAAGGAAATACAACATACGAAAACTATTTATATCCAAATGAAAATTTATATCCAAGCGAGAATTTATATCCGAATATGGAAGGAAGTGAACTATTGTGAAATATAAGATAATAGTAGATAAACAACCAAGTACAAACCCCACAGATGAAAAAAGAACATATGAAATAGATATAGAAGAATTAAGAGTTAAAGGTGATGTATACGACAGCTTGATAATCACAAAAGATGAAGCTTATGTAATGCGTAGACTGTCTTTGAGTGAATATCATGTGTTAAGTGTATTAGAAAACGAAGTAAAAGAACCTTTGACAGATATAGATTTAACTTTGTTTGAAGGGGATAATTACATATACTTAATGGATTTAACAGGCAATAAGTTCTATGCAGAATATCTTGTAAAGAATGATTTTAACGATATTTTCTGTACAAGAAATGAAATGAATAGTGCTATTGTTCAATCAGCTAATCAAATTGAATTGAATGTTAATCAGAAATTGACAGGCTATTCTACTACAGAGGAAATAAATAGTGTAATAACACAAAAAGCAAATGAAATAACAAGCACAGTATCTAATACATATGCAACTAAAAATGCGTTAAATACTGCAAAGACAGAGATTAAACAAACGACTGATAGTATTACAAGCACTGTTAGTCAAAAAGTTGGAAATGATGAGATTATTTCAAAAATTAATCAATCTGTTGAAGCAACAACAATCCAAGCGAACAAAGTGAATCTGAACGGATTTGTAACTGTTACCGATTTAAAAACAAATGGTAAGACGGTTATAAATGGTTCGAATATAACAACAGGGACAATAGATGCCAGTAAAGTTACAGTGCAAAACCTGAATGCAGATAATATAAAAAGTGGAACAATATCTGGACGAAGTATCTCTGGTGGAACAATTACAGGAACTCAAATAAGTAACGGAAGCAAATTTAACGTAGATAAGAATGGTAAAATGAGTTGCAGTGATGCTGATATAACGGGTGGTTCTATAAAATTAAAATCTTCTGGTTCTTCAACAATTTCCATAGAAAATACTAATAATTCTAACAATTTATTCGGAATGTCAAACTACGGATTTACTGTGTATGGAGGAAGCAATAATGAAATAACTCTAAATTGTGATCCTAATGGCAATACAAGTCTAGAATTAGTAAGCGGTTATTCTGGATATACATCATTAAGTCCCTTTGAAGTATTAAGTCCTACGATAACACAAACCTCATTAGCAATTAAGAAGAAAAACTTTGAGAAACTACAAAACGCATTAGACATATTAAAAAACATAGACATTTATAAATATAACTTTAAAGACGAAGACGACAAAATCAAAAAGCACATAGGGTTTGTCATTGGAGAACAATATAAATATAGAGAAGAGGTCACATCAAACAAAAACAATGGTGTGGACCTCTATTCTTTTGTGTCCTTATGTTGTAAAGCGATACAAGAACAGCAAGAGAAGATAGACAAGTTAGAAGAAAGATTGGAGGTGTTAGAAAATGGATAAAATCACATTTGAAAATGGAATACAAGTAAGCCCAGCTAGAGTTAACGAAGATGGGACAATAACCCCAGCACAATATGAAGGTAATACACCGTTTTCTGCACACATAATGAATTTACTACAAAGCAAAATTGAAAAAAACGTAGTAGCAGTAAGTCAGACTCAGCCGACAACGAATGAAAAAGTTTGGATAAAAATGGGGGAAAATGTTGAAAAAGAAATCTACGTAAAAAACGATAATGGAGTTTTTGAAAAGTTTGTAAATGTAAGTGAATTAGAAAAAATTGATACTGGTTGGGTGGACATGACACAGTATATAAACACAACATATTTTAGAGCAAGACCGAATTATGAACCAAAAGCAAGAAGAATTGGAAATGTGGTTTATTGGCAAGGAGAAGTATATTGTCACACATCACTAAACACTAATAGTGCAGAAATTTTAAAAGAGATTCCAACTTTATTTAAACCAGCTTATCAGCATTCAGTTTCAGGCTTTCCTTTTGCGTATGGAGGAGATGGTGAGCCTTATAATATATTTATAGATGCAAACAAAATAATAAATGTTAGCCAAAAAAATAATATTGACATTCAAGATGAAGTTTATGGCTATCAATTAAGCAATTTGAGTGGCTATTTGGCTGATTAGGAGGTGTCAAATGAGAAAAAACATACAAATAACTGTAAATAGTGAAACATGTTTTATATGCAAAGATAGTGAAATATTAGGAATAAGTGAAGAAAATCTACAAGGTAAAATAATATTTAAACCAGAGCCATTCGTTGATGGTACATGTAGAATGTACGTCGAAAACAAAGGCTCTATTTTAATGCAAAAAGAGGAAGACTGCTATACATTAGATATAAAAAGCAGTCTTTTAATTGCTCCAGGAATTGAAATATGTTTCAAAATAACAGAGCCAGAAAATGAAAAAGGTATTCCAATATTTAGCACAAAAAAGATTTATTTTAAAGTGCTAGACACAATCGAAAGTGAAGAAGAAATACCAGATCAATACCCATCATGGATTGAAACTTTTGATAGTAAAATCGCAGAATTGAATGAATTAGAGAAGAACATAGAAGATGGAGAAGAAGAACGCAATAGAAAAGTAGATGAAGCGATAGAAAACATCGTAGACTTAACAGAAGAGTACAATCAAAATGCAGTGGAAAAAACAAACGAGTTTAATATGAATGTAACCGAAAAGACAGATGAT
>OCVV012862325.1_pt1 | contig 18927 bp, 15 predicted proteins | sample 1539721 | NCBI WGS metagenome assembly OCVV01 (sample SAMN02144230, study PRJEB22623) | gut metagenome | biome: sheep rumen | host: Ovis aries | place: New Zealand | reverse complement strand
CTTGGTAGAAATAACGGTTAGTCATGAATATATGCCTGTTGCGCTATGTGCTGTATTTATGTATGTGAGGTTTTGTCAAAAACCTTTGCGGGTGCAAAGGTACAACAATTTTTTGAGATACGCAAGTTTTTTCGGAGAAAAAGAGTTAATGAATGAACGAATGAAAGGATGAAAGGATGAAAGGATGAATGAACGAGTGCCCAAAATGACGAGCTGAAGCCTGTCTGTAGGGAACTACTGTTCGCTGTTTGCGAACGGCGAACACTTGGACTTATGCCAATATGTCTTTGTATTCGTCTGTGCGGGTGAGGAAAGCTTGGGCGTACGAGCAGACAGGGATGATGTGGCGGTTGTTGGCACGCGCAAAATCCACCGCGGCAAGAACCATCTGACGCGCAATACCGCGTCCCTCAAAGCCTTCAAAGACGCGCGTGTGGTCAATGATCATCCGTTGTGGAGTGGGGCGTTGGTACGTCATTTCGCCCACTTGCACCGGCTCGGTACATGCTCCTTCTTCGGTGGCTTTCATCCATGCCTCAAAAACGCCGCTTTTCTCGGTCTCTTGGTGTTGAATCGTTATCATAGTTGCTTTGTTTTAGCAGTCATTCACGTTCGCATCTCGTTCGCATCGTGAACGTCTCTGTAGGGTTCTTCTCCCATTCCAATAACTGCCTTTTTAGTTCTATTCCGTATTCGTACCCGCCTATTTTACCATGCGCGGCAATGACTCGGTGACAGGGGATGATAAGGGCAATAGGATTGGCTCCGACGGCTTGTCCGACCGCTTGTGCAGAACGGCAATCCACCATCCGGGCAATCTCTCCGTACGTCTTGGCCTGACCAAACCGGATGGTAAACAAAGCCGTCCAAACGCGCTTCTGGAAAGCGGTGCCTTGCGGATTGAGCCGCGGCACGTTACATGGTCGTTTTCCCGCAAAATAATCATCTAACCATTGGATGGTTTCCACGATAATTGGTGGCGTTGGGACCGCTTCTTTCGGAGCTTCTTTTGGGACGGCTGAGGCTTTTTCGCAGCAGAACCGCAGACTTGTTATCGCCTGACCGTCACTTTCTATGACGATAGATCCAATAGGCGAGGTATATGTGGCGGTATATGTTTTCATAACATGCCGATAGTTTCGAACATCCGCCGATAGGCAGCGGCTTTCTTGTCAAGGGATAGCGGATAAGCGCGTGAGGAGGATGGCATTCGCCAGAAACGGATGGTTCGTCCGGCGAAACTTGTTTCGACAGATTCGCCGACTTTGGGTAGAACGCAATGAAGAGTCTCTGCTAATGTTTGTGCGGCTTTGCCGCCTGTGCAGCAGATGTCATGGCATAGCGGGATGGGTTGCAACAAGGCAGCGATGTCGGTCTGTTCGACTATTTCCAGATGTTCATCCGCCGCATTGCCTTGCAAGCGAATGACGGCTTGCGCCGTGTCGAAAATGGCTATGCCTTTTGTTTCGCAGAAAGAGACGATTTCGTCGCGATTGAACACCTTTTGTTCCTCAAAATGGGTCTTGTCGCCAAAGAAAATCTGTCCCATGATCCGCCACATGTCGTTCTGCGGGTTAGGGTAGAAGAATTCCATACACCACCTTTCTTTGGGCGGCGGAAAACTGCCGAGCATCAGCAGCTGTGCGTTCTCCGGCAGAAAAGGCTGCAACGGGTGACGTTCTATTTCGGGTGTGGCAGGCATCGGTTCTCTTTTTACTCATATACTCATATTACTCAAGTCCTGAATTATTTCTTCGTCAGCGGGGAGCCAGCGGACGGAATGGAGTGCAGAAGGGATAAGCCATTTCGCGGCTTCGTGTTCGCGGAGCGTGAGATGGTTGCGTGTGAGGACACAACGGAAACAATGCATCGTGAGATGGAACGCAGGGTAGTCGTAGTTGATGGTTCGAAGGAGGGAACCGACTTCGATATCGGCGTCGAGTTCTTCGCGTATCTCGCGTTTAAGGGCTTGTTGTGGCGTCTCGCCGGGTTCAATCTTACCGCCAGGAAACTCCCACCAATCTTTCCATTCGCCATAGCCTCTTTGTGAGGCAAAGATCCTTCCTTGCTCATCAAAAATTACCGCAGCTACTACCTCAATAGTTTTCATAATCGAAGCCTGTAATTCACAATAAAAAAAGACACCATTTAGTGTCCTTTTTGTGTGGGCGTTTACGGATTCGAACCGCAGACCCTCTGCTTGTAAGGCAGATGCTCTAAACCAGCTGAGCTAAACGCCCGTCGTTTCATCGACATTTTAGAACTCTTTTTCAAAAGCGAGTGCAAAGGTACTGCTTTTTTTTGATATGACCAAATTTTTTTGCAAAAAAATGCACTTTACCCCTCATTTTTTTGCTTTTTACTGTTTTTTGGTGGCAAAGACGCGGTAATTATACCATTTTTTGTGTTCCTTGCTACTAAAAACTGCGTAACAAACAGCAGTGACAATCACTCCTACTAAAATGCCCGCAAAAACATCTCGTGCGAAATGCTGGCTGAGATAAATACGGCTATAACCGCCTAAGGCCGCAAGGAAAAACAGCGCAGCCTGGAAGAGGTAATTATAAGCCCAATGAGCCCTAGATGTCCTATTAAAAATGATACACAGTACAAAAGCTAATGCAAAAAAACTGGTCGTGTGTCCCGATGGGAAAGAAAACCAGCTATGAACCTCTACTCCCGGAGTAAGCGGAAGTTGTACATCCGGCATGTTTAGTTCATACCACTTGATAGGGCGAGGGGCATTGATGATGTTCTTGAAGAGTTGGGTTGTCAGCGCAGAGAGAATCATCGCTGCCGACGCAAAAACGCCATCTCCGATGCGGCTGAAAAGCAGTAATATTACGCACACTACATATGGAAACCATTCCGCCACCTGCGTGTAATACATATAAAAAATATCGCGCGCGGGCGTGTGTCGGTCGCAAAGCAGCAGGTGCAACTTGCCTTGAGGGATATACAAAAGGGCTAAGCCCAATACTCCGAGAAGTATCAGGCTTAGTACTATAAAGACGATATTTCGTTGAAATAGCTTTTTCAATTCTCAACAGTCAACTTAATTATCAACTATTGTATGCGCTGACCATAGATATTATAGCTATGCTCGCCCTTCTGAATCACGATGCTGCGATTAATCAGTTCCTTGTAAGCCGGTGCATTCTGCGGTTCCGGATTGAAATCTTTCACATCTTCAATGACCTGCGAGCAAGAGGGCAGAACCATGCCGTCTTTGTCGGTCAGCATGACATAAACGATATCTCCGGATTCAAAGGTAACACCTTGTCCTAAATATAGGATAGAAGAAGTAGCTCCCTCAATCGGTGCACCGTTGCGGAACCATTGATAAGCCGTGAACTCATAACCCTCGTTACCGCCTTGACCGGGTTTATAGACAGCCAGCACGTTGTTGTACTTGTATTTGAAGATATCCTCCGGATAGTAAACCGTGAAATCAATCGTATATTTCAACGGATTGCGATCGGGACAATAGAGGTCGTTCACCAGCAGTTCGCCGGAATAATATCCAGGCTTGGTGATATTGCCGACAGGAACCGTAAAGGAGCCATTCGACACGTTATCATCCAGAATAATCGTCTGATCCGGATATCCCGGTACGCGGAAAGTAGCATCACCATCTATATTTCCCTTATGCTTGGTATAAGAGATATTGAAGGTCTCACCCGGGCAAACAGTCTGCATAGCCGGTGCATTGAGAACCTCAAGATTCAGACATGTGATGACCTCAACATGGTATTTGCGGTAGATATTACAGCCGGAGTAGGGATCCGGAATTGTATCAATCACATCGGTGGACACATCATACCATTTGCCGTTATAACCTTGTACCAGATCCTGTCCAACGAGGTCAGGCCGGATGTCTTCTTTCTCCGCCGCATAAGTGACGAAATCCAGCACGACATCGTCGTAGCAGTTTTCCTGTACGGTATCGATATCGCCATGGAGAATCTTCTCGTCCCAATATGTCGGATTGGATTTATAATCCTTCAGGCTGACACAATCCGTAGGCCGAACCGAACCAATCGTGGTATCCGGACGATAGACGAGGAACGAGAAGGTAACTTGACCTAATCCTATTTCATCTTCGTTGGTACAAACCTGATGGCCATACAAATCAGCCGTGACGTCATACCATCCCGGAGAGGTATAGGTGTGTTGGGTTTGTGCCTGACCGTAATATTCCGTCGTTCCATCGCCGAAATACCAATCCACTCGGGTAATCTCGTCGGTTCCGACATTCGCGTCAAAATCAATGACATCGCCGAAGCAGAATTTGCTATCGCTGCGATAGCCGTTGGTGAAGGTCATTCCGTTCACGTTCACACCTTGCTCAACAGCCGCCGAACCGGCTGAGTAAGCATAGGACTCATCTTCGCCGTTACCATATACGGTAGCTGTGAAACCCTTGCTGTTCTCCAGCCGGAAGACGCTGTAGTTCTTACTTGCTTCATTGCCTATTTGCGCGCGAGCGTAGGAGTAGGTCGGGTTGCCGGGTACGGGCGTCCAAACGAGCAAGTTGGTCTTGTCTAGTTGGGTAGCTCCATAGAGCGCGATGAGTTTGGTGTTTTGGCACGTAGCCGTTTCGGTTACGACATTGAGGAAGTGATCCTTTGTCTTGTCGGTATAGCAGGTACCGAAAGTGATCTTGTTGATCTTCTGCTGGATAGGCGATACCCATACAGAGGACGGGTCGCCCTTGCCGCCTACGATCTCATCGGTGGTCTTACCCTTGTAGGAGTTACCGGTATCGTAGTTATACACGGCACACGGACAACTGGTCTCGATATAGGCGGCGTCAGCCGTTACGACCAGGTCGATGGGGCTTTCGCCGGGTTTGTTGCCGTTAGGATCACCGGCGCTTTGGAGCATAATGTAGTATGTCTCACCTTCGTTGATAGTAGCTTGGGTGTAGCCGTCCACTTTGATCTCGGTACCGCGTTGGGTAGCGGTGATACCGATGAGGTTTCCATTCTTCTCCAGCGAGCGCGTAACGATAAACTGGGTACCCCAATACTCCACGGGCATAGGCTGCTCGAACAAACAGTCACGGGCTGCGATACCGGTAGGTATGTTGGTGATAGGTACACCGCAGTAAACGGCTATCTTCTTGTCCTGACGCGCTGTGATATGGGTACCGGCCAGACGATCGCCCTTCTTGGTGACCATATAGTAGGTCTCTCCCTGGTTGAGGGTGATGGTGTAGAGTTGTCCGTTCAGATGTCCGTCGAAGGTGTCTCCATTAGGAATGATGTCGATGGTAGTGTTGTCCTCCGTACCAAGAATGGTGGTCAGGCCTACAGCGTCTGCGAAGTCGCTCTTCACCTTTGACCAGTAGTCCTGGGTGTAGTACTCGCTACCGAGGGCGGTAAGAGGCAGTATGTTGCTGGCGTCCATGGAGTGGAGCGAACTCAGGATGACATAGACAGATATATTCTCGGTCGCCGTGATGTGGAGTCCGTACATGTTTTTCTGTCCTGCCAGCGTGGACACATTGTTGGCATTGCTCATCGCGGTAGGATACCACTTGCTGGCATCCATTGGCACTTTTATCATACCTTGGTTAGGATTCGTCTGAGACGTAGTACCATTGCCGAACTCGTTCCATGAACCGGCTGCCACCTGCTGGGTGATGTTGATGGCATTGTTCAGCCCACCCTGGATATTGACCGTACATGCTTTCTCTGCCGAGATAGCGATGTAGGGCGCAGGGGTAGCCTTGTCAGGCGAGCATACCAGGGTAGAACTAACCCAGAACTCCTTGCCTTGCGTGGAGGCTTGGCTCCATGCGGGAAGGGTAGTGCACGCGAAAATCGCTACAAGCAATAGTGACTTTAATTGTTTTTTCATATCGATTTATTATTTCTTCATATTACTGAATCTCGATCTCTACACGACGGTTATTCTGACGTCCTTCGTCGGTGTCGTTGGTGTCAATCGGTTGGGTCTCACCACGACCTTCTGCTTGCAGACGATCTGCAGAAATACCGCGTTCAATCAGGTCTTTCATAACCTCGTTAGCACGGCCGTCAGAAAGTTTCTGGTTCGCCTCGTCTTTACCCACGCTATCCGTGTGACCTACGATCTTGATACGTACCTGCGGGTTACGCGCCAGATACATATACAGGTCGTTGAGTGCCTCTTCCGAACGAGAGAGGATACGGGTCTTGTTGGTCGCGAAGAAGAGGTTTCTTACGATGAAGACCTCGCCCTTCTTAACCGGCACGAGTTGGATATTAAGCGAGTCGCCGATGTTCGCAATCGCCATATCCAAGGTGTCGTAACCCATCTGCGCGATATGGATACTGTATTTCGGACCTTCCTCCAGCATCTGCTTTGTAGAGCCGGAAGCGGAATCAGTAGCTAAGTTATAGGCGGGCTCCGTAACACCGGCGCGGAGAATCTGTACCGTAGCCGGGACTGCAAGACCTGTCTCCTTATTAGTTACACGCACGCGAAGAACAGGACGCGGACGCATTGCGATGGTGACATATTCGGTCGTACCCACTTTCTCAATCTCAAAGGTCTGGGTTGCAGGGTAGTAGTTCTCTGCCTTGACATCCACGGTGAAATTACCCAGTGCGTGTTTCTGACGGAATCCTTTCGGACCAATCTGTTTCTCGCGCATGGCAATCTTACCGCTTTCGGTTCCGCGAGTCTCAACAAACGCTTTCTCCAGCGGCTGGTTGGTCACTGCATCTACGACGCTATAAATTGCATAAGCAGGGGGAGGCGGAACGGGGCGTTCTTTCTTTCCGGGAACCTCAAACTGGATAGCAAACTTGGCTCCGACAAAGAGATTGTTGAGTTTTGTGTCACCATTCATTGCCAGAAGGGTGTTTCCGTTCTTTACTTCTACTGCATTCGCGTCAAAATCAACAGGATTGGCTTTCGGGGTGCCGTTAGTATTCAGCACGCCGTATTCGGCAAAAAGCGCCACGCGGTAGTGGATATGCTGACGTCCGAAAGGAAGCCGCTGGCCGGGTTTGACTTTGGCTTTCTTAGCCTTCGGATCCGGTTGAGCCTGCAGCCATTCGTCAAGATCCAGGCCAATCTCAGCAGCTACGCTGACATCCGGCTGACGGAAGACCATCTTCTGATCGGTCTGACCGTTAAGATCGTAAATACCCATTCCGTAAGGATCGATGAATGCCGGATCTTTGACGGTGATATCGTATTGTCCTTTCTGGCTGTAACCCATCGGCAGACCATAGTGCACTTTCGCTCCCACTAAGAAATAGTAGCGGCTGAATTGCGCACCGAACATCACCGGCAGACCGATCTCCAGCATGTTACGCGTCTCGCGCAGGTTGTCAAAGAGATAGGTGTATTCTGCGTTGTAGGTTCGGTCCAGACGCGTAGCCTGGAAGCCATACGTGGAGGCAGAATTCAGGAAACGGAAGTCCAGACCTGTCTCGAAGAGGAAATGTCCGTACTCCAAGTTATACGTAACGTCCAGACCTGCTCCGGGGCCGCCTTTGAGTTGCTGGAGCGCATTGCTCTGATTCAGCGTTCCGGCGCCCATATACGAGCCGTTGATCTTATCCATCATGGCGGCGTAACCAAGACGCAGGCCTAAGTTGAAGTACGAGATCACCTCTGTACGCGGGTTTTCCAGACGCTCCTGGTATTTCTCATAATCGCGGATGGCTTTCTCCTCTTTAGCCTTCTGCTCTGCCTCTTTCTTTGCCTGTGCTTCAGCGCGCTCTTCAGCGGCTTTGGCACGTTCTTCAGCAGCTTTGTCGCGCTCTGCCTGTTTCTTGGCATTCTCCTTTGCAGCAGCGGCTTTCTTCTTGTCTGCTTCGCGTCTCTTGGCCTCTGCGGCTTTTTGTTTCTCACGTTGAGCCTTGGCTTTCTCGGCTGCTTTCTTGCGTTTCTCCGCTTCTTTCTTCTTCTGCGCAGCAGCTTTCGCCTTGTCGTTTTGCGCTGCAGGAGCCGGTTCCGGCATTGCGTACGCAACTATCGGAGCGCAGTTCAAACTAAGAACAACACTTGCAATCAGGATATTTCTAAAGATATTTTTCATTTCCGTGTTCTCCTATATTAGATTATTTATTGATGACAAATTTGAAACTACGAGTCTTGCCGTCTGTTACTACGCGCAGCAGGTACAGACCATTCTCATTCGGCGTAGGAATAGTGCATCCTCCGTCCGGAATATTGAACTTCAGATCTCCATAGATATTTCCGCTTGAGGTAATCCATTGCGCATAGCACTCAATGTCTTTCTCGCCTCTGTAATTAGCGTTGACGAAGATCTTTTCCTCTCTCAAGTCGTAATTAGCTGTGATGATCAGGCTATCCGGATTCACCTCAAAACTATGCTGCGAGGCGTCCTCTCCGAACATCTTAGCGCAAGCGCAGGTGTAGGTCTCGTCCGCAAGTCCTTTGTTGATATAGTAGCAAACGTAGAACGACTCGTTCTTGTAACTGTCTTTGGGCAGGTCATACATGTTCAGATTCGAACTTACTTGACCTTCAATAGCCGTACTATCACTTACTCGGAACCACTGGAAGTCACTCAGCGTCAGGCCCTTGAACTGCGGGTGGTCTTTCAATAGACCCAATACATTGTTATAACGCTGTGCAATCACGTCGTTGCCAACCGGAAGACGGAAAGGCAGGACAGCAGTCGTGTCGCCGCAGTCGGACTGAATATCAATCTGAATACCGTAAAGAACGCCGGGCTCTGCGGTGGAAGGAATATGCAACTCGAAGTGACTTGGTTTGATGGTCAGGTCGGTTTTTACAAATCCCGCAGCTTTAGCTGCATCATCAAAGTCCACCGTTACATTCTTTCCCGTAAGGTCAATGGTACTCGTATAAGGAATCTTACCCGGTGCCTGTACGCCATTCTCAGGACAGGGGATATTCGGCTGTCCGATAGAGAAGGAATAACGACCGATTCTAACTGTAATAGGAATCACCGTTACGGCAGATTGTCCAACGCATACATTGCTGCTGTTACGGTAAATCGAGCAGGAAGCTTGGAAGTCTTGCGTGCCGTTGAAATAGTGCTTTACAACGGTCGTTGTATCCTGAACAAGTACCACATCCGGTGTTCCGTCTCCGAAATGCCAAATGACGCTATCGGGCATGAAGTCCGGTTTGCACTCGAATTTTACAGTATCTTTACCGCAGAGGTTGTTCTCTTTGTCCGGCGAGAACTCTTCACCGTTGATATAGATCGACTGCGAGAGCGGTACTGTCGCACCTCCGGCAGAGTAACCATAGGACTCTTTGTCTCCATAGCCGTAAACATGTGCGATGAATCCATTGTCGCCTGTCAAATGGTGGGTATCATAAGTGATACTCTTGCGAGCAAAAAACCACTTGTTATTACTTCCGCTTACAGGACGAAAATCCCCAGAAATATTATCTCCGTCCAGTTTCATGGATGCTACTCCTTCTGCGTCCGTTACTACATTGAAATAGTGGGTGTTGGACGAACCATACGTAGCAAAAGTGATATCATTGATTTGTTGCTCAATCGGGTTTACCCATACCATTGCGGGGTCTCCTTTGCCGGTGGATTCAACGCCATTAATCTTGTTGTCATACGTGTTACTAACCATGAAGAGGTGCGTTGCTGCCGGGCATGAAGTGGTGATAAAACAACTGGTATCAGCTACCAACGGATAAGGCAGATTGCCTTTATGGTCCTTATCAGAGCAATATACATCATTTTCACCTATTTCAAACTCAAACGTACGTTTAGGGTTGTTAGCAAAGTTGAAAGTGTGTTTCAATTCTCCATTGATGAAGACCTCTGTACCATCCTCACGAGCCATAATACGGATAATATCACGTCCGCGAGTCAGGGATGCTGTAATAGCGAATGTGTTGCCCCAATAGGAAACCGGCATTGCCTGAGAGAACAGGTGATCGCGGTCGCGAACCTTATCCGGCAGGTTAGTATGCGGAGCTCCTTGGAATACTGCTATTTTTTTACCCTCACGAGCCTTGAGCCATGTACCACTTAAATCTGCGTCGTTTCCAGAGGATTTTCCGGTCCATACGTAATAAACCTGGCCTTCGTTTAAAACGGGAGTGTGTAGAGTATCACCCAATACCCAATTCGCTAAAGCCAATTCTTCCGGTGTCATTTCGGATTCTGCTGCTGGACCCAACCATTCCTTCTTGCTTTTTGCTGCTTTAACGCACTGCAATTCTACTGTCGGGCAGTAATCTACAATCGTATTATCTTCTGTAGCGATAATACAGAAATGCGTACCTTGCGGACTATTTCCATGATCAGAAGGAGCGATCGTTTGGATTAGATATTCGTCCAACAAAGAAGGTGTCGGTAGAACATTCGTTGCGTCAAACGATTTTGAACGTCTATTGCTGGCGAATAGCGAGATGATTCCTGTGGACTCCACATGAAGCGCACTATGGTCAACGGAGTCCGGATAAATAGTATAGCAAGTAACAGCGGCTTTCTGAGCATCGGTACGAGTACGTGCTGTTTCGCTTCCGTCACCTGTGTAGAAGGGGACTTCCGCGATAGCACCTGCTGTCAGATGTCTATTTATAAATTCTCCTGTGATGGGATTTTTGAACGTAACGTCACACTCTTCTTTGGCAGAGACGGTCAATGCCAATGTGATAGCTTTGTCTGATGCATCGCTATGATCGTTCTGATCCGCCTGCATGAACGTAACCCAGAAATCTTTACCTTCGGTCGATTGACCTTCATCGATTACATCTGCCCGGATACTCATTGCCGGCATTGCCAGCAAGCAGAAGAGCAGCGCTTTGAATAGTTGTTTTTTCATATGATTTTTTGTGTTAAATGATTTCGTGTCAATTCGGGTGCAAAGTTACTGCTTTTTCTTTACGCGCGCGTGCAGATATTCACGGAAAATGTGTAAAAATTGACACACTTACCGTATCTGCTGACCTAAAGTGGTGTAAATTGCCGAATTTCGTCGAATTACTACTTGCCCGTTGCGGATTTCTTTGCACGCCGGGACTTTTTCTGCCGGGGTATTACAGACGCCTGTCTCTTGTTTGGGACTAAGGAGATACAACTCCTGCATGCACGCACGTTTGGAAGTACTTCCTCCTTCGGAGCGCAGTTTGATGGTCTGCGTGCCGGAAGGAACAGTAATCCGATACCGAATCTCGTCCCGCGTCTCTTCCTGTACGGTTACCTGAATCGAGCGCAATAAGGTGTTGTCGGCATATACATCTAATTGCATACTCGTCGCACTATTATACGGCGAAGCCCTAAAGACCAATACCGCCGTGTCCGACAGGTTCAATCCGGTAAATGAGATCTCGCCGTCCGTACTGCTTTTGCCCATCGTGATAGAGGCATTGCCGTTGGACTGAATACCGCTGTTGGCGGAGCCTTGAATACCATCGTGGCTCACCGCATTGACCAAGGCTGCAGTAATAGCCGGCAGGTTAATCAGCGTGTCATAGAGTTGTGGAGCCGGTGTAACGGAATCATCCGGACAAGTTCCCGGGATGAAAGTACATGTAAGTTCCGATAAATCAACCGCTTGACCTTTCTTGTTGCCCCAGATATATTCCACCAATTCCGGGTAGTCGATAAACGGATTTCGGTTGCATTGAATATCTGAGATCTGGTCCATTCGGCATCGCTCTTTATCGCTCACCGGATCGGCTCTGTGCCAGTCCAACAGCACTTTCTGAATACTGTCGGAGAACATGAGATAGCTCGCATTGCTGATATACTGCGGGTACGCCGTCCACGTTAAGTACTCGTACGCGGTAGCTATATAAAAGTACGCGCGGGCAAAATCACCCCGATATTCCTCCGCCGGTTCCCAACAGATATATCCGTATCCCGAGCTCTTGGCGGCGTCCATTTTAAACGAACCGTTATTGAACTTGTCGCCTTTCTTCACATGCCCCGGGGCATAATTGCTCTTCTGACTGTTAGCGCGCTGGTCCGAAGGATTCAGGTTGTACAGGTCTTTATAGGCTATCCAGGCAGGGTCGCTGGAAGCTAAATCTTTATTCCATCCCCACCAGCTCTTCGGTAAACAATGCTCAATGTTGAGCGAACAGCCCGAATCGCCTGGTTTATTAGGATAGTAGCGTACGCAATTGGAGTACATATCCCAAACGACTCCTCCTTCTTTGCGATCCGTGTACGGCAAGGCTTGCCAGGTGCCATAAGCCTTGAAATCGCCTTTCTCCCACTCCGGCGGGTTACTCGTGCTATGATATTGATTCGTGCCGTACTCATACCGCTCTCCGCCACGTACTATGAGGCTCAGCGTCGATTTGAGCGCTGAGTCTTGCTTTCCGTTGATGGCATCGTAATAACCCGCAGGAATATCTTCCGCCATCATTCCGACGGAGAAGAGGATTGATGCAATAAAAATGGAGGTGCGTTTCATACTGGTAAACTCAATTATTTCTTTCGTGTACACGCCAACAGTAGATTCAGCGTCACATACCAAAGGATACAAGCCGTTCCGCTAAAGAGCGCGAACTCCGGATGGTGATTCAGAATAGCTTTCGTCACGCAATAGCCGATTAGTATCACGCAACCGAGAAGAAAACTGATGATCACCGTCTTCTCTTTTGCCCAGCCCTTGAAACTGAAGAACGGAATCTCTGCGTTCAGCAGATAGCAACTCACCAGCGATAACCCTAACACACACCAGCCCATCCAATCGTAAGCCAGCATCGCGTATGGCATGCAGCATATACCTCCCCAGAAGATAGCGTTTGCTGGAGTCGCCAGACCGATAAATGAGTCGTGCTGACGCTCATCCACATTGAATTTCGCCAACCTGAGCGCCGAGAATGCCGCCATCAGCAGCGCTATTCCTGCCCACCAACCCAAGATCGGCTTCAGCCAGCAGAATACCATCATCGCCGGCGCAAGACCGAAGGTGATATCATCTGCCAACGAGTCTAACTCCACGCCAATAGGACTCGGTGCCTTCAGGAGCCGCGCGCTCAATCCGTCGAAGAAATCGAAGAATGCTCCGGCTAAGATAAACACAAATGCCCATACAAAAGCTCCTTGGGTTGCCAAGAATACAGCTATACTGCCGCAAAGGAGATTGCAACTCGTTATGGTGTCGGGGATAATTCGCTTATTCATAGTCTTTTATATACAAAATACGTGATTAAGAATGTCGTTACGCTGCATGCATTCGCAATCCAGAAGAAGGTGGAGTAGCCTACGGCGAGTTCCAGCGAACCTGCGATAAATCCCGGAATCATCATACTCAGCGCCATGAACGCCGTGCAGATGGCGTAATGTGAGGTCTTGTATTTGCCTTCCGAGAAATGCATCATGTACATCATATACGCCGTGAAACCAAATCCATAGCCGAAATTCTCAAAACTGATTGCGCTGCCGATAATCCATAACGATTCCGGTTGCGCCATACTCAGATAGACATATACAAAACTTGGTAAAGTCAATGCGGAAGCCATCAGCCACAGGGATCTCTTCAGACCGTGACGCGAGATATAGATACCTCCTAAGATGCCGCCTAACAGCAGACAAGCTACGCCGATTGTGCCATACAGCAGCCCCACGGTGTCGGTACTCAACTCCAGTCCGCCGCCGATGATCTGACCGTCTCGCAGCATCGTAGCACGGCTGTCGACTAGGAATGGTTGACATAGTTTCACCAGGAATCCTTCGCTCAGCCGGTATAGCAGCATAAAGGCAATCGCTAATCCCACGCCGGGTTTGGTAAAGAAAGTCTTGAAAGACTCCTTCAACTCATCAATGGCACCTTGGTAATCCTTCACTTCGCGCGGCCGATCCTCTTCCGGATGAGGTAGCGCAAAACAATGGTATAGCGTGATACACAGCATCAGCACGCTTGTCACGCCTATGGTTACTTGCCATGAGAGCGGGATGTTACCCGTCCGATTCTCTATCTGACCGGCGATATAGACCAGCACGCCTTGCGAGAACACCGACGCGATGCGGTAGAACGTAGAGCGGATTCCGATGAATGCTGCCTGGCTCTTGGTATCATGCGCCAGCATGTAGAACCCGTCCGCCGCGATATCATGTGTCGCAGAAGCAAAAGCAGCGATGATGAAGAATACCAAAGTCCAGCGGAATAGACCTACTGAAGTACTTTTCGTCGCAATCATCTCCGCCTCCGGATGAGGTAGTGTGAAGGTCAGTAAGATACACAACGCCGTCATCAGCGCTTGCATCGCTACTATCCACCATCGCTTCGTCCGGAACACATCTACAAATGGTCCCCACAGGCCTTTTAGAAACCACGGGAAATAGAGAAGGGTAGTAAAAAACGCCAACTGATCGTTCGGAACACCCATTTTAGCAAACAGCATCACGGAGATGCTGTTTACCAAAAAATACGGGATTCCTTCTGTGAAGTATAGGGTCGGAACCCATACCCACGGTGATATCTGCTTTTTATCTTTCACCTTTCGCCGTCTATCTCCTTATTATATTGCGTACGCGTGCGCGGACGTATATTGCTTATTGGAAATTTGCGCGGTTGTCCGTGATATCAGCCTTGTCCTCCAGCAGTTGGATTGCCTGATACGGCAGATATGCGAAGCGGCTGGACAGCTGGGCTTTCTCGCTCTCGGCGTTGAAAGTACCCTCTGCGTTGTTGGCTGCTCCGGTCTTAATGACGAATACGCCCATGTTGCCTTGAATCGGCTCGCTCAGAGCATTCTCGCCTTGTGCGATAGCGGCGCCGATGACTGCAGGCTCCATGCCGGCATTGCCAAGACGGCTGTCTGCCAAACTGACGCGCTCTACGCTCTGTACTTTCTGACCCATAATCTGAGCCGCTGCCTCCAGGCTCTCTACGCCTTTCAGCTCTTTCTTGATATATTCTGCTTTCGCGTTATTCGTTGCCTCGTAACTCAACTCTGCACGAACAGCCTCCAGCGAACGATACTCACCGTCGTTTACTTCGGTCAGTGCTGCTACTACGAACTGCTGACCGCACTCGAATACATCGCTCACTTGACCTTCTTTCGCCTCAAATGCCCAGCGAACGATAGGACGGCTGGCTGCTAACTGACCTACCTTGTCGGTCGTAGCCGTCAGGTTGAACTGCGGTACTACGGTCATGCCTGCTTCCTGAGCTGCTGCCTCCAATGCCTCGGCATTGTTGTTGTTCACAATGAACTGCTTGGCGTTGTTATAAATGATCGAATAGGTTTTGCTCGACGGAGTAACCTCGCGTGCGAGGATAGCCAACTTCACTTTCGGAGTCGGTTTGCCGATCTCCATGATCTCGTAGGTCTGCTCGCCCATGCCCTGTGCTACGGTGAATTTCTCGCCGCGTTTGCCTGCCAGAGCCGGCTCTGCGATGTTCTTAGGCAGATCAGTTGCCTTGAACCAACCTAACTCCTGATCCTCGCCGTCCTCAACGATAGCTTTCAACTCTACGGAATCCGGCAGCGAATAGCCGGCCTGCATGATACGAGCCATCGCGTAGGTGTTGTTCTCAAAGAGAATATCCGTGCAATCACCGGCTTTAGCACCCTTGGCGAACGCAAACTCCTTGAACTGAGCCGGAACGGTCTCCTCAGAGTAGTCGCGACCGTCGTACATGATATCCGAATTGGTGTTAACTACCAGGCTCACATCCTCCGTGGTCTTGAACTCCTCCTGAAGGCTCTTCAGCAGGTTCTCAGCTGCCTTGAAATCATCCTCACTCGGTACGATGTCAAATGCAATGTATTTGATTGCGCGGTTCGGAGTCTGCTTGTATTGCTCTTTGTGTTGCGCATACAGTTTCTTAATGTCGCGGTCGCTCACCTTTACCAGGCTGTCTGCTACAGTGAAGTAAGGCTGCATAACGTACTCTGCGCTCACACCTTTCTGACGAGCGTCAAAAGCGTACTCTGCGTCCAGAGAGTTTGCCTTCAGCAGGTGTTGCAGCAGAGAAGTGTATTTCTCCTGCATGTAACTCATGCGAACGGCTTTCTCCCAGTACATCCAGTACGTCTTGGCCTGCTGCAGGTTTGCGTTCTGCTCTGCGTCCTCGCTGCCTTCGTTGATAGCGGAGATCAGGTTCTTCACAATCTCGCGGCTGTACTGACCGTCCTCGCCGTAGAAAGCGCGACGACCGCGTAAAATCTGGTGAACGTTCTCACCAACGCACAATTCCGTTAACTCGTCTGCGGTGATGTCCATGCCGATCTTCTTTGCCTGAGCACGCATGGTGTAGTCCATAACGAACATGTTCCATACCTGGTTACGGATCTGGGCATGCATGTCTTCGTCAAAATCCGAACGACCGGTTTCGATCTTGTACACTTCGGTTAATTGTTCTTTTGCTGCCTCGTACTCCGTGTAGTGTACTTTCTGACCTTCAATAACGCCTACATTCTCGCGGCTACGGTTGAAAAAACTGCTACCGGAGTTCAAAAAGTCTCCGAGGATAAATGCCAACATGGCCAGACCGACAATCGCGATCAACAATGCGCCATGATTTCTAATTCTTTGTAAACTTGCCATTTTTTGTATTTATTAATTATTATTTTCGTTTGCTATTTGATATTCTCGTTGGTGGAGTAATAGATATATCCTCCGTTATCCGTCTCAGGAGTTCCGCTGTAATTCTTCAGCTTGCATCTTAGAATCACAAAGTCGCCTATACGAACCTGATCAATACCGGTTAAGCGTGCTTTGTTCTTACCCTTCACCTGATATGCCTCAAACCGGAATCCGTTTGCCGTTCCGTCGTTCGCTGGGGTGATGAAGAAGGTGGCGTTGCCGTATTGCTTGATATCCTCATCCGTAGTCTTGGAACCCAGGCGGAAGATCCAGCCTTTCACGTAATACTCATCCGCAGTAGCCTGGCCGCTGCCGATCGAGTCGCATATATGAATCGCCTCATAGACGTTCAGACAGCCTTCCGGAATCTCTACTCCTTCCGGATCCGGAGAAACATTCGTCGGATCCGGCTGGAGGTCAAACTGCTCGTTGGTCGAGTAGTAAATATGCGCGGCGCCCTTGCCCTCTGTCTCATAGACGCGGTTGTCATAATTGGTCAGCGTGCCGTAAATGATGACGAAATCGCCGATCTGCACTTGCTCCGGAATCAACAACTTCTGTCCGTCTTTGCCATATACCTGATATGCCTCAATGGAGTATTTGTTGGTCTTGCCGTCGTTCGTCGCGGAGATATAGAAAGTGCCGTTGCCGTACTCATATACCGCGTCCTGGTGGTCCGCATGAATCTCGGTCACCCAGCCCTTGACATAATATTTCTCCTTCGTTACCTGACCTGCATATAAATCGCGGCAGATGCGACGAGCCTCATATACATTAACGCAACCTTCCGGCAATACCACTCCCTCTGGATCAGGAGTCGGATCCGGATAAGCCATCTCCGGAATAGAATCCAGATTCTTGGAGTTCTCGCCCGGGGCATTGATGTAAGGATTCTCCTTGCAACCAAACAATACCATCGCGACCGCTGCGGTCAGTAATAAAATACTCTTTTTCATATACTATTCGTTTTTGTGATACCAGATTAAGCGTTAAATATCAAAATCGGCTACAAAATTACAAAAAATATTTCACGCGCGCAAACATTTATAAAAAAAAGTGAAAAAAATCGCACTTTTCTTGCACATGTCAGAAAATTGTTGTAATTTTGTGCGCTTTTTCGATGGTAGGGCAATTTGTGCCCGCGCGGAAAGCATCAGTGTTAATCCGGAAAGTGGTAGCTGAGGGGCTTTCGACTTTTGACTTTGAGCGAAGCGGTCTTTCGACTTTCGACTTTGAGCAAAGCGGTCTTTCTACTTTCTACTTTCTACTAAAGGCTAAAACTATAGCAACTATTCCTCAACGGCCACGCGGTGGCCGAGTTATTAAAGAGGACCCGCATCGTATTAACGACAAGATTCGCGGTGTCCAGCAAGTGCGCCTCATCGGCGACAACGTAGAGCAAGGTATCTATTCCTTCCAGCAGGCAATGAAGATTGCCGATGACCTCAACCTCGATCTGGTTGAGATTGCGGCTACTGCTAACCCGCCTGTCTGCCGGGTGATTGACTACCAGAAGTTCCTCTACGCCCAGAAGAAAAAGCAAAAAGAGGCAAAGGCGAACCAGAAGAAGCAAGAGGTGAAGGAGATCCGTTTCGGACCGCAGACCGATGACCACGATTACAACTTCAAGCTCAAGCACGCTCAGGAGTTCCTCAAGGAAGGCAACAAAGTGAAGGCGTATGTCTTCTTCCGGGGACGGTCCATCGTCTTCAAGGAGCAAGGCGAACTCCTCCTCGCACGGTTCGCGGCTGATCTCGAAGAATTCGGCAAGGCGGACAACGTGCCGAACCTCGAGGGAAAAAGAATGATCATGTTCTTGAGCCCCAAGAGCCAGAAGTAGGACAAAAATAAGATAAAAATAGGACAAAAATCGGTCCAATCCCGACGGTCAACCGACGGTCAACCGACGGTCAAAGCCAACGTCGGGATGATACAATGCCCAAAAACAAGTCGTAGGGCCTACCTTTTTATCGCGTCTGAGTACGCGTGGCTGCCCGAGACTTTAGTATTAATATTTTAAATTCAAAACAAAATGCCAAAGGTAAAAACGAACTCCGGTGCTAAAAAGCGTTTCGCGCTTACCGGAACCGGTAAAATCAAGCGTAAGCACGCTTACAAAAGTCACATTCTGACGAAGAAGACTAAAAAGCAAAAACGCAACTTGACTCATGTTGCTATTGTTGATCAGACGAACATGCGCTCCATCCGTGAGATGCTCCTGCTTCGTTAAGTACTAACCATTAAAGTGAAAGGACAAGAGAAATGCCAAGATCAGTAAATCACGTTGCTTCGCGCAACCGTCGCAAGAAGATCATGTCGCTCACCCGTGGTAACTTTGGTGGTCGTGCTAATGTATGGACCGTAGCAAAGAACACATGGGAGAAAGGTTTGCAGTATGCTTACCGCGA
>OCVV011354383.1_pt1 | contig 18927 bp, 13 predicted proteins | sample 1539721 | NCBI WGS metagenome assembly OCVV01 (sample SAMN02144230, study PRJEB22623) | gut metagenome | biome: sheep rumen | host: Ovis aries | place: New Zealand | reverse complement strand
ATAACAAAAGGACCTTCTTTTGTCAATATCCACAGCGTATGACGAGTACGACAATAATCAAGGCAAGAACAAGTAAAGACAAAAGATACAGCCAACGAGGTGCATCATCTGACACAACACCAAAATCACCTGATTTTTCTTTTTGACTTTTAAATGCTTTTTTGATTTTTTTCTTTGACTTTAAAGATAATTTGTGTTTGCTTTCATCTGAACTTGCAGTTCCATACTGATCAGAAGAAGGCATAGCATAGTGACACTTAGGACAACCCGTTTTAAAAGTTCGGGCATCTCCTGTAAAGCCACACTGAGGACAACGGACAGAAGAAAAAAACTTTCCACACTTAGGACAAAAGCGAGCATTAGCTGCAACTTCTGACCCACAGTGTTCGCAAAAATATTTTGCTTTTTCTTTTGCCAAAGCCATTAAAGACTCTCCGTACCCAGATTGTCTACCGTGTAATTATAAATCTGCCATATTCCATCGCGCTGACGAACATAGTAGGTGTAGCGTTTCTTTTCTGCGTAGTTTTTATAGTTGAACCATTCAGTTACGCGAACCGTTCCTTCAGTTTGAGAATAAGTGGTTGTATCAATTTGGAAGCGAGCAGGAATAGCAACTATGTCATTGTCAATGCGGTTTTGCATCAGTTCTGCTTTGAAAGCAGCAAGCATGTCTGAACGATCAGAGGCACTTGCATTGTTATAGCGACGACTGCGACTGGGATCACGTTTAAGCAATTCTTCCAAATCTATGTAGAGGAAATACTGATCCCACAAACCTTTTTGCCGAGCAATAATTGTCTGTTCTACAACACGGTCAGGACTAATTGATTCAGGCTGTAAAAGAGATGCAGAAGTTGCTTCAACTGGAAGTGAAGAAGATGCAGCAGCAGAAGGAGAAGGGCGAATTTCAAGACTTAAACGGTTTGACTGAGCATAGTTCTGACTGTACCGATACAGTTCTGGATAGAACTTCAGTTCAAGATAATAAATTGACGGATCTGTTATTTCAAGATAATCCTTAACATTTTCAACAAACGAATATTCTTCACCAGGCTCAAGAGCTATTTCTCTAAAGTAAACAGTCTGATTTGTTGTGCGTTTTCTGCGAAGAGTCTGCGTTTGTGATAGCTGAGTGTTCTTAACATTAAAGGCAAGAAAATCAATACTGAACATACGGTCATCAGCCAGTTTAAAGCGCAAGGTGTCGGTACCGTTATTTGCAATGGTAATGTGCACGTAGACAGGGTTTTCTTCTGTCTTTCCTGGATAGTACAAAGTGCGATCATAAAACCGTACGGTAACTTCTGCTGACTCTGCAAAAGATGTTTCAGTGCTTCCCGTCTGAGCACTCACAGATTGTGCAAACACACATAAAAACGCTATAATGCTTAAGAAGGTTCGTTTCACGGCAAAACTCCTATATTGTATATAACATCGGAAAAAAATGGACGATACATTACTTAATTCACTATTTACTGAACTCACTTCATGGAATGATATAAAAGCACCAGCCCTTGCTATTTCAGACAAAAATTGCACTTTTCCTGTAGAAATTACCGGTCTACAGGGAAGTCTTCCCGCATTTCTTATTACAAAGTATCTTGACCGTCAAGCTTTTACCAAAGCAAACCAAACCGTATTAGTTCTTGTTCCAGACATGCACGAAGCACATTCGCTTCTTTCCGACTTACAGACGCTCAATGCAAAGTCAAAACAGCCTGTTGAGCTGCTTCTTTTCCCCTCATTTTCAGATTTACCCTACAGACAGGCAGCTCAAGGAAACCTTACTTTTGGGCGTAGAGCAGGGGTTCTTGCAAAACTGGCTCTTTCAAACCCAACAACAGATGTTAGACGCATTGTTGTAGCCACAGAACGAGCACTATTGCACGCTTTACCGCCACCAAAACACTTACGAAGCCATGCATTTAAAATTCAAAAGGGTAGTTCAATTGACAGTCAAAAAACAGCACAAACGCTTACAGAATGTGGATACATACGAGTTCCTAAAGTTTCTGCTCGTGGAGAATTTGCCCTTCGTGGTGAAGTTTTAGACATATACCTTGCAGGAGAAGACGCACCTTTCCGCATCCGTTTCGACTTTGATACTGTTGAACAAATTAAAACCTTTGACATAGAAACACAACTTACCCAAGAACCCTTTACGCAACTTACCGTTTATCCCAACAAAGAAGTTTTGTGGAATGACCAACTTGTTGAAAAGCTAGAACATATTCTTGAACAAGAAGACAGCTCTGGTATACAAAACGATTTTGCTTCATACGATGCAGCTCGCAAAAGTGGACAAAACTACACTGCAAAAGAAGAGACACAAGAAGCTGAATCAAGTCATCTCGCTTTTACCGACATGGCAAAAGAAGACATGCAAAATCTAGTAACCCAACTGTCAGTTCACGCCTGTGCAGAAGGAGAAGAGCTATACTACGGCATAGTGTGGGACAAAACATACACTCTATTTGACTACTTGCCCAAAGACACTGCCGTTTTCTGTCTAGACTGGGACCGCATGTGCAATGCCCAACGTCTCATTCAAAACGAATATGATTTTTCTTACCGTAAAGCGCGACAAACAAGAGCCGTACTTCCTCCAAACCTTATGCTTATGGATTTTGAGGCTGTGTGCAAAAGCGCAAAATGTTTAGTTTGCCTTCGCAGCATTGAAAATGACAGTCTTACACAAGAGGGAGGAACAGCTTTTACCGTCCACGCACAAGGAGCAACTTCATACTTTAGCAACATCAATTACTTTAAGGAACAGCTTCAAGCGCTACAAGAAGACGGATGGCAAACGGTTATTTTTGCAGGAAACGAAACCCAAAAACTTCGCATTACCGAACTTATAAAGCCCTTTATTCAAACACAAGATTCAAAACACATACCCGTACAAGTTTTACCCCTTGCATTAACAGGCGGATTTTCAATCCCCGACAGAAAACTGTTAATCATTCAAAACGATGAAATTTTCAGACGCTCTGTTCTCAAGCAAAAGCAAATGAAACGGGGCACACAATCAAAAGCAATAGAATCCTTTATTGAACTTACCCCAGGAGATTTTGTTGTTCATAAAAATTACGGCATTGGAAAATTTTTGGGAATTGAACGAGTAAAATCTTCTGGAACTGAACGCGACTACATTAAGCTTGAATACGCAGGTTCAGAATTTGCCTTTGTTCCCATAGAGCAAGTGAACATGGTTCAGCGTTACATTGGCAAAGAAGATTCAAAACCGCCAGCTCTCGATACCATAGGTTCAAAAAGTTGGTCTGCCCGTAAAGCTAAAGTTCAACAACAGGTTGAAGAACTTGCACAAAGACTTGTCGATTTATACTCCAAACGAAAAGCATCTCGTGGATACGCCTTCCCCAAAGATACAGAATGGCAGACTGCATTTGAAGCAGCTTTTCCTTACGAAGATACAGACGATCAGTTTACGGTTACGCAAGAAATCAAAAACGACATGGAAAAACCCGTACCCATGGACAGATTAGTTTGTGGAGACGTTGGTTATGGAAAAACTGAACTAGCCATGCGAGCTGCATTTAAAGCGGTTATGGGCGGAAAGCAAGTTGCCTTTTTAGCTCCAACCACTATTCTTGCTGAACAGCACTTTGAAACATGCACAGAACGTTTTAAAAACTTTCCAGTTCGTATTGCACAAATGTCTCGATTTGTTTCTGCTTCGGAACAAAAAAAGACGCTCGCTCTGCTTAAAGATGGTGGCATTGATATCCTCATCGGAACTCACCGAATCATACAAAAAGATGTTCAGTTTAAAGATTTAGGTCTTTTGATTATAGACGAAGAACAGCGCTTTGGTGTTAAAGACAAAGAAAAACTCAAAGAACTAAAGACTAACATTGACTGTCTTGCCATGAGTGCAACACCTATACCACGAACATTACACATGAGCATGCTTAAAATTCGCGACATGTCTCTTTTAACAACACCTCCACAAAATCGTCGTCCTGTAGAAACTTTTGTAGAAGAATACAATAGCGAAAAAGTAGCAGAGGCAATCCGTAACGAAGTAGAGCGGGGAGGGCAGGTATTCTACCTTCACAATCGAGTTGAATCTCTTGAAGAAACAAAACTTGCACTTCAAAAACTGGTTCCCGAAATGCTTATTGAATCAGCACACGGACAAATGACCAGCGATGAATTAGACGATATTTTCCGCAGATTTAAAATGGGTGGATTTCATGTTCTTGTTTCAACAACAATTATTGAAAACGGCATAGATATTCCTTCAGTAAACACCATTATTATAGACCGTGCAGACCGATATGGAGTAAGTCAACTCTACCAGTTACGAGGACGCGTTGGTCGAAGCGATAAAACTGCATACGCCTATCTGTTTTACCCCAAAGATAAAGCTTTAAGCGAAGATGCAATGAAAAGACTGCAAGTTATTAGCGATTTTACAGAATTGGGTTCAGGCTTTAAAATTGCCCTTAAAGACATGGAAATACGCGGTGCTGGAAACCTTTTAGGCCGAGATCAGAGCGGAGATGTCTATAGCGTTGGTTTTGAAATGTATTTACACTTACTCAATCGAGCCATAGAACAGCTTATGCACAGTGACTGGCAGTCTCCTCAAGAAGTATTGCTTGAACTTGAATATTCAGGCTTTATTCCTGATTCATACATTACTGCAGCACAAATCAAAATGGAAGTCTATAAACGCATTGCTGCAATCCAGACAGACGATGAGCTCAATGCCCTTGAAAACGAACTTACAGACCGTTTTGGACCAATTCCCGATCAAGTTCATAGTCTTTTATGCCTTGCAGGCATTAGAATTCTTTGCAACAAACTTTCAATAAGTTCTATACGCGAAAAACGCGGAACTTTAACAGTTACCTTTGCTAAAGATGCTAAAGTAAACGTTGACAAAGTTCTTGCGCTCTTAAAAACATCAGGCGGAACCATACGGCTTGACGCGCAACACCCCGACACCATGCTTATGACAACAAAATCACTGTCTTTGGAAGACAAAGGGCAGTTTATTACCGAAAAACTGATGCAATTAGTGTAAAAAGGCCTTTTAAGCCCACCTTTTTCACATCATATAATGTATATTCTGTCTACTAAAACGTCTAAAACAGCCTATTTTCTTTCTTTTTTAGCACATTTGAGCATTTTAGTTAGATTTTGACTTTGCAGCTTTCTTTGCTTTGTTTTTCAAATGTCGTTCAAGAACATCGGGGTGTTCTTTATAAAATTGAGCTTTCATTTTTTCAAATTCTTCTTTTTTGGAAATTGCAAGAGCGTTTTCTTCTCCAATACCTTCGTATAATTTCCAAAAAGACTCCGGCTTATCCGAAATTTTACTTTTAGCCAAAGTACTGCCTTTTCTTACCGAACACAATTTATACCATTTGATTCCAGACACTTCTTCAAGCAAAAGTCTAAAAGCCTTATCCTGACCTAAAGCTAAATTTCCACTTACTACAAAACCATCTACCAAAAGATTATTTTGCGCAACAAAATCTTTTATACGCATATCTGATAGTACATTTTGAATAAAAACAGAACCGTCTACTTTTTCAGACAGGTACAGATTAAAATCAAAAGTAAAAGAGCCTCCCCACAAATTTTGACTTAATGCTTCTCTTTTAATCAAATTAGTGCAAGCAAAAACAAAAGCCTTCTGTACCTTAAACACACCAGGCAAAACTGCATTCATTTTCCCAATAAACTCAGATTCAGGAATATTCTCGTACAAAAGACAGGATGCAATTTCTTCATCAGAATGCATTCCCAGCGTCAACACTGTTGCAAACTCAAGCCTCGGTATAGGATTAAAACCTGCAGTAAAGACAACAGGAAGCTTTGATCGCAAAAAAGCCTTATGAAAAAGCTCAACTTGAGACAGATAAGCAACATATTCTGCACCCATAGAACGCGAAAAACTAAAGATAACCCGGTACAAAACAGGAATATTACAATCTAGCCTCACCAGAGGATGCACAAGTGTATTATTTTGTAGACACTCCGAGACGTTTTCTAACTCACTAACACTATGACAAGATACCGACCGATCGTTTGTACAAACGCCACATCTATGGGTACACTCTGGCTCACAACGAGGAGTAAGAACATGGTCTATAGAACGTTGCCATTCACGCTTAAAAAAGTTTTTAGATGGTCCCAGACTGACACTATCCCAAGGTAAAGGCTCGTCTAAAGACCAATCTTTAAACAGTTCTTTTTGAACATCAAAAGAATGTTCTGTAAAAGCTTCATTCCAAAATTTCATGTTTTCTTTTAAATGCTCATCCCAGGCATCAAAACGGGCACCTTTTTTGTAAGCACTTAAAATAAGTTTTGAAACAGAAAAATTTCCCCGGCTGAGTAAGCCTTCCAAAATGGTTGAATCAAAATTATGACGCCCTAACTTAAACTTTCCTCGAGGTAAACGCTGAAACAAATAATCTATTTTTTTCTGAGCAAGTTCTGGAGTAATTTGTCTTACCCACTGATATGCGGTATGAGCTTTAGGTATAAAAACACCAACATTGACATTACACTGAATACGAGTCCGTGCTTGAAGTTCAATAAGAAAATCAGCAATAGCTTCTTCTTCAGATTTTACACCCTGTCCACAAAAGTAGTCACCTACGGGCAGACCAACCATAAAATAAAATTTAGCGCTACTCCAGCCTCGTTTTTTTGCTTCAAGAATTACTTCTGTTAAATGCTGAGCATACACTTCTTTGTTCAAACTTAACTGCCACAATTCTTCGGGAGTTTCAACCGCAAAGGTAAGTCCACTTTTTCTAACTTGAGACAGTTTTTCCAAAATAGGAAGAGACACGGAATTGACCTTTAAAGACGGCAACTGAAAAGAAACATTATACCCTTTATAGCGTTCGTTCAAAATATCGAGTAAACCTTCTATGTCAGGAAAATCTGCACTACTTAACGAATTAAGACTTACTTCCCTATAACCCGCATCGAAAACTAAATGGTCAATTTCTTCAATTATGAGAGGAAGGGCTTTTGCTCTGTCGGGACGATAATATATGCCAGCATGACAAAAGCGACAGCCGTTAGGACAACCTCGCATAATTTCTATAACACCGTGATCTTGAACAGGCTTAATGGTTGGCATAGGAAACCAAGAAGGAACTGAGGGAACAAAACCAAAATTCCCCTGCACTGCCCGCTTTGCAATTTTGCCTTCAGACGCTTTTTTTTCAGTCCAAATAAATGGCAGCGATTCCATATAAGCAAGACACTCTTGTCGACTTGCACCTTTTTTCTTTAACGCAGCAAGATGGTCAACCATATCAAACATTCCATCTTCAGCTTCACCAATAATAAGTGCATCAAAAAAAACAGCTATAGGAGCGGGATTAGTAACGCCACAGCCACCTGCAATAACGATGGGACTCTCTTCTGAACGTTCAGCTGCTAAAAGAGGAACATGACCTGTTTCAAGCATAGCTAACACTTGTGTAATGCCCAATTCATAACCAATTGAAAAACCAATCATATCAACATGGCAAAGAGGCATACCTGTTTCAAGTGTATAGAGGGGTACAGAACGTTCTTTCAATAGTTTTTCAAAATCTACATCTGGAGAAAAGACGCGTTCACAACGAACAGAATCTAATGCATTCAGTCCATTATAAATGATTTTAACAGCAAGGTTAGACATTGCGATTTCGTACAAATCGGGAAATGCCATAGCAAAATTATAGAGTTTTCGCTCATCATGAACTTTTACTGTAGCACCATAATCAAGACATAAATAGCGGGAGGGAGCATTTACGGTATTGAGGGAAGCTCCAAATGTTTTAAGTGGATCAATACACTCCATGAACAAACCTAGTAGACAGTAAAATCAAGGCGGCGTAAATGAATACTTTCCAAAATTCCAATACAGAACATTTGTGTAATAAGCGCAGACCCCCCAAAAGACAAGAAAGGAAGCGGAATACCAATAACGGGCATAATACCCATTACCATTCCGACGTTAATAATAAAGTGAAATAGCAACATGCCGAATATACCAGTACTAACATACATAGCAAAAACATTTGTTGTTTTTCTCATAATAAGCATGATGCGAATGAGTAATATCAAATACAAAGCAAAAACAATGGCACCACCTAAAAAGCCCCACTCTTCAGACAAAATGCTAAAGATAAAGTCGGTACTTTGAGTTGGCAAATACTGGTAGTGACTTTGTGTTCCCTGTAAAAAACCTCTGCCGTTAAAACCGCCAGCACCAATTGCAATAAGTGATTGTATCAAGTGATAGCCAAATCCATCTCTATCTGCATAAGGGTCTAAGAAAATAACAAGACGCTTTTTTTGATAAATATCTAAAACTTTTGCATCTGCACCCCAAGAAGCAATAAAACAAAGGGTAAAAATTGATGCAACATAAGTAATCCAATAGTAATAGCGTTCCTTAAAAAGAATTTGACCTATAACACCAATAATACTGATTGCAGTTCCCGAAGCTATAACAATAAGTCTTAATTTGTTATTTGTCAAAATGGCAAGAATGGGAACGGGCTCTTTATGAATAAAAGACTGCCAGGTTGGCAAAACAGCAAGAATAACAGAAAATACACCCACGAAAACAATATATAAAATATATCGAAGCGGAATATCTGCAACAAAGCACATAAAAATAAAAATTGCAACAAAGACAAGTGCTGTACCCATATCTGGCTGTAGCACAAGAATAAGCATTGCGGGAATAGCCATAATAAGTGTTGCAATTAAAAAGCGTTTAAGCGGCTTCTCTTGTTTTGAACGGTCAAGATAAACAGCAAGACACATTATAAAAACAATTTTTGCAGGTTCTGAAGGTTGCCCTAAGCGAAAGCGTCTTGAACCTATGTTGAACACAAGCCAACTGTGAGCTGAAACCGTATCTATTTTACAAAAGTGAACAATTATAAGCAGAATAACGGTTATAAGATACATAACGGGTAAATACCGAATGTAACGCCTATAGTCTATAAAAGAAGCAGCAACTAAAAGCACAAGACCAACCGCTGCATATTTTATTTGACTAATGTATTCGTGTGCATGCTTTGCAGCTAAAGCACCGTACATATCCACTGCAGCAGAATAAATAAAAAGAATTCCTATGGATATAAGTATAAGGGAACAACCTAAAAGTATGTAATCAAAGAGCGAAAGCGTGTTTAACAATTTTGATTTCATCTAGTCCCGCCTTCCAACTAATTCTGTATTCTGATTCAAAAGATATCTGAATCCCAAAGTGTCTATTGCCTGGTCAAAGGTTTGATCGTTAAAAATGCCTTGAATAACAATGTTTGTTGCGTAAGGTGCCCACCATTCCCATTTGTTAACGGCTTCAACCAAAGTTACAACAACTATTTGTTCTTCAACAGGAGCATCATAGGGAGCATAGGCAACCATCCATGAGTGGAAGTGATTTTCTCCATAACCGTTTACTTCTGCAGTACCTGTTTTACCAGCGATTTGAACGGTTTTGTTATTCATAGGATAAGTTGCTGTTCCGTTTGTAATCATGTAACGCAAATCTGCCTGAACTTCTTTCCAAACATCAGAAGAGATAGACGATTGCAAAAGAACTTCCGGTTTTACTTCTTCAATTACTTCACCGGTTGAAGGGTCTCTTACTTCTTTTAGCAAATGAGGACGATAAATTGTTCCGCTATTACAAACCATGGCCATCATGTCTGCTACATGCAAGGGTGTTACCAGTGTGTAGCCCTGACCAATTGACATATTCATGGTATCGCCACCAAGCCACTTTTGGTGCAAGTTACGCTCTTTCCACTGAGCAGTAGGAACACGACCAACTCTTTGAGAAGGAAGATCAATTCCTAAGGAAGTATCGAAACCAAATTCTTTTGCGTAAGATGCAATAACATCAACACCTAAATGATCGCGACCAACAACCCAGAAGTAAACATCACAAGACTGAGCAAGTGCATTTTTTAAATCAAGCCAACCGTGACCAGGAGTCTTTACGTGACAGTTAAACACACGACCACCGTATTCAATTTTTCCGGAACATTCAATTTTTTTCTCGGGAGGAAAAGCTCGTTCACTTAAGATAGCCGTTGTCATGACGGTCTTAAATGTTGAAGCGGGTGGATAGGTTGCATCAACAGCACGGTTTAAAAGCGGACTGTTTTCATTTCCTGCGCGAGATATATCATTAGAATCAAAGTAAGGATATGAAACCATTGCAAGCACTTCACCACTTGCTGGTTTTAAAACAACCAGTGCACCAACACGTTCACCTAAGGCTTCTTCTGCAAGACGCTGAATGGTAGTGTCGATAGTAAGCACTAAGTTCTTTCCTGATTCTGGGGGAGTAATAATAGGAGTGTCACTTATGATACGACGGTTAACATCAACGGTACGACTTTCAAAACCCTTTTTACCTTGAAGCAAAATGTCGTATTGTTTTTCTATTCCAGATTTTCCAACGATGTCATTTCTAGAGTAGCCCTGATTGTGCAAAGTTAAATATTCATCTGAACTAATTTCACCAACATGACCTAATACATGACTAATAGAACCTGTTTCTACATAGTTACGAATGGGTTTGTTTTCCCAAGAAACACCTGGAAGATCTGTTATGTTTTCTGCAATGTTAGAAATAGTTGAAAAAGAAACACTCGATTTTATTTCAATTGATTCATAACTGTTTCGTTTGCCAGAAGTTTTTCGATCTATTTCTGATTTATTTATGTCTAAATATTCAGCAAGTTTAGTTGCAACAGTGTCATAGTAACCGTTAGGAATTTCTCCTGGAGTAAGTCTTACCGCAAAGGCATCGGTATTTATAACCATAGGAAGAACAGCATTGCGGTCATAAATTTCACCACGCTGAGCAGGAATCATTTTGGTTGCAGTAGAAATAATCTGAGCCTGACGTTTATAAGACTGTCCCTTTACAACTTGAAGCGTAAAAAGTCGCAAAAAGAAAATTCCAAAGATAGCAAGTGTAAAAAGTAAAAGAACAGAAAGTCTTGCATTTCCTTTTTCGAGTACATCAGTCTGATAAAACGAAGAAGAATTTTGCATCAGACAATTGTCTCCGGTCGCAAAACAAGTGTGTTCTTAAAGAGGTTGAGGAATTTAAAAATAAAGGGAGTCAAAATAGTATTGAGCCCTATCTCAAACAGTACCGTCCAAGTAAAGGGTGTAAACGAAAGTAGATCTGAAGGATACAAAACAGAAAGTATCCACAGCATGATTACTTTAGAAACAGAGGCACATAATCCCAACAGCATAGGAATAAAAAATCCTTCAGTGTTAAGAGACTTTGTAAACAAACCACCCACATAACCTAAGAGTGTTCGATACAGGGCATTTAATCCTGGAGGAGAAGCGCTTAAAAAATCAAGCATAAGCCCAGAAACAAAACCACTTGCCTCACCTACCAACTTTCCGTTATGAAGTGAAATAAAAAGAACACAGATTAACACTAAGTCAGGAACAGCAGGTAAAAACATAATGTTAGAAAGAATGACAGATTCTATAAGAGCTGCACAAAGAATAATAAGTGTTCCGACAGAAAAAGATTTTATCATTGTGCATCCTCCTGGCGGTCATTCTCTTGTGTTTGATCTACAACAATTACCAGTTCAAGGCGAGAAAAATCAATAATGGGTTTAAGTGTAATGTTAAGTGAAGAATCATAGTCAACAACTTCAACACTATCTATTGTTCCTATGGGAATATCTGGCATGTAGTTGTCGTTTTCTCCACTGGTAACAACAATATCTCCGTGCATAAAATCATCACGATCGCGCTTACTAATATATTTAAGAGCTAAAGACGAAGTGTTTGAACCGTTACCACTTACTAAACCAATATCTCGAGTATTTTGAATACGAGCAGAAATGTTACAGTGAGTATCATACACTGGCATAACCATACAGGTTCCTAGACCAACAGTTACGACTTTACCAACGACACCAACGGTTCCATTTTGAACAGCAATAACAGGCATACCTTTTTGAATACCACTGCGCGCACCTTTGTCTATAGTTATACCCGAATAGAGATTGTCTGGATCTCGAGCAATAATGTGAGCAGGATAATTTTTGTATGCAATGTCTGTCGCAAAACCAAGCAGTTCTTTTAAGCGCTCATTTTCTTTGCGGATTTCGGTGTTGTTACGCTGAAGGAATTCATAGTCTTCGAGTTTTTTAGTAAGTTCTTCGTACTCTTTTCTAAGCGTTGCTGTTTCTTTTATAGCGTTTATTGTTCCGGTAACAGTGCTGGTTACTGCATGCAAACCTTTTTGAATTGTAGACAAAGCAGCAAAACCAACTTTATTAATATCAACAATGAATCGACCTGAAGAGAAAGCAAGTGTAATTCCGCTTATTAAAAGCAATCCCGCAAGCACTACTTCCGGAATTTTGAGCGTAAACTTAACCTTTACCTTTTGCGCCATAAGAGTCTCTTTTAGTTGTTAAGGTTGTCGTAAATAGAACGGTCTGTAGACATATCCTTAAACAGTTCAAAGGCCTGACCTGCTCCAACAGCAACACATTCAAGTGGTTTTTCAACCAAAATAACAGGAACACCGGTTTCTTTAGAAATAAGTTTTTGCAAACCTTTAAGCATTGAACCGCCACCAGTCATAACAATACCGCGTTCAACAATATCTGCAGCAAGTTCTGGAGGAGTTACGCCCAAAGTCTTTTTTATTTCTTCAACAATTTTAGTAATGGGTTCTTTAAGTGATTCACGAACTTCAACTGAATCTACTTCAAGTCTACGAGGAAGACCAGTAATAGCATCGGTTCCCTTTATTTCCATTTTTTCGATTGTCTTGTCTGGAGTTGCATTACCAATGTCAATCTTAAGGCGTTCTGCAGTTTGCTGACCAATTTTTAGATTGTGAACAGAGCGAACATGTTTAATAATTGCTTCATCGAAAGCATTTCCGCCAGTACGAATTGAAGAAGTAGTAACCATACCGCCCAAAGAAATAACAGAAACTTCTGTTGTTCCGCCACCAATGTCACAAACCATGTGACCTGCTGGTTCGTAAATAGGTATCTGTGCACCAATTGCAGCTGCAAGACTTTCTTCAATAACGCCAACTTCCTTTGCTCCTGCCTTAAGAGCAGCGGCAGTTACAGCATCGCGTTCAACTTGAGTAATACAAGAAGGAATACCTATCTTCATGCGAGTAGAACGGAAGAGATGATGGCGAGGAATAATTTTAGAAACAAAATATTTTATCATCTTTTCTGTTGAATCGCTATCTGAAATAACACCATCTGCAAGCGGACGAATAGCAGAAATTCCGCCAGGAGTCTTCCACAACATGCGCTTAGCTTCTGCACCAACGGCAACAACACGATTAGTGCCTTTTTCTACTGCAACAACAGACGGTTCATCAATAACGATGCCCTGCCCGCGTACATAAATAAGCGTGTTACAAGTACCCAAATCGATACCAATATCTGTGGTAAAATTATCCCAAAAGGCCATTCTTATATTCCTCCAATTTTATATATACTATCACTCATTCAGCCATTTCAGCAAGAACACCAGGATGATTCGGCTGAATCTTAAGCGCTTCACGCCACTCAGACCGAGCTTTTACCATGTTGCCCTGCTTTTTGTATAATACACTAAGTTCATAGTGTGCGTCAGCAGAATTTTCGTTTTTTTGCAAAATTGATTCAAATTCTTTTTGGGCTTCTTCAAGATTTCCTTCATCGCGTAAAATTTTTCCCATAAGAAGATGACATTTTTCTAATACATCTGAATTTGCAGACATTTCGTCAACACGATGCAAATACTGTTTTGCTGCAGAGGGTTGTTGATTTATGTAATACTGTTCTGCAATAGAAAGCAAAAGTGAATCACTCTCTCGTTCTACAAAGGGTAAGGCTTCGGTAAAAGCTGCAATACTTTCTTGTGTACGCCCCAGTGCTGCATAACTGAGCCCCAACTGTTCTGCAATGTCAGAAGCACGGTATCCGTCATTAATTGCAGCATTCAAATACTGAACAGCTAAGTCTGCATAGTAATGGAAAGATGAAATATCGTCTTTGTAGTAGTAGGACTTGCCCAACATGTATTCAATTTGCCCCTTTGTTTCTTCGCGACAAGACTGGAGGGCAATGCGCAAACTGTTTATGGCTTCGTCAAGGTAATTTTGTGCAAGCGTTGAATCTGTTTGTGAAACAGCAAGAAAAAAGGCACTGTAGCCGTGAAAGGTTCGTGCGGTATTTTGCAGGGGAGATTTTTCAAGAATAACAGAAGAACTATCATACACAGCTTGATAGTCTTTTGCTTCCCAAAGAGAATATAAAGATGGAATGGAATTTGCGCGGTGTGTATAATTGCGGATTAAACGATATCCGCCAACACAGAGACCGGTAATAAATGCAACGGCAAGAACAATCAGAACAAGCCATAAAACGAGTTTACTCTCGCTTTTGACCGTGTTCGGATCAGACTTCTTTCCCCTCTTCATATTGTTGTCCCACCCATACAACACAAAATAAGGAACGAATAAGCCGGGTTCTGGAAAGAAGAACAAACACAAAGGTCTGTCTTCCCGTGACCATCTATCCGCAGCACTGATTGCTCAATGCCTCCAGCGACCTACCCGCAGTATAAGACCCGGAAATCAACTGCTATGCGGTCTTGCTCCAGATGAGGTTTACTTATGCCACTTCTGTCTCCAAAAGCGCGGTGGGCTCTTACCCCACCTTTTCACCCTTACCAATCCTTGTAATTGGCGGTTATTTTCTGTAGCACTATCTGTCAGTTCAGGGGTATGTATAAAACTGATTGCTCAGCGTCATGCACCTACCCGTACTGCCCGGTTATTACCCGGCATCTTTTCCGGAGGAGCCCGGACTTTGCCTCCCACAACCAAGTTATCATCAACAAGGTTATGAGCGGTCACCGTTCCTTACAAATTACTCGTTTGCGTAATCATCTGAAGATGCTTTTTCTTCGTCTGCATTATCTGCATCGTAATCATCTTCATCCTTAAGCAAGTCTTCGTCGTACAGATCGTCTGATGCATCGTAATCTTCCGGCAAGAAACTTGAATAAGAAACTGCACTCTCTTCGTAGAAGAGAATACGGCTACAATAGGGACAGAACATAATTTTGTCGCCCTGACGAACTTCGTTTGCAAACTGTGCAGGCAAAATCATGTGGCATCCGTCACACACTTTACCCTTAACTGCAACAATACCCTTGCGGTTGCGACGGATAATGCGCTGAAATTTAATAAGCGTTTCTGAATCAATACCGTCAGACATTTTTTCTTCTTTTTTCTGAAGAGAATCAATGCTTGAGCGGTAGTCACTCAACTGCTTATCAAGGTTTGCCTTTGCAGTATTAACTTCACTTTCTGTAGAAGCAATTAACTCTTCTGAATCTTTAAGTGAACTAGACAACTCTGAAAGTTTGTGCTCTTCTGTCTGCAGTTCTTTACGAAGTTCATCTTCTTTTGCTGCAGCTTCTGAAATTTGTTTTTCAAGCACTTCGTATTCGCGGTGAGTCTGAGCGGCATCCATGCCCTTTTCACCCTCTTCGCGAGTCTTTACAGCCTGTTCCAATTCTTCTTTGATTGAGGCAACTTTTTCTTTTTCTGCCTCGTATGTATCGTTTATTTGGAGAAACTCTTTCTTGAAACGCTCAAGACCTTCAATGCTTCCGTCCAATGACTTGGGAAGGTCTTCAATTTTTGACTCAAGATCATATTTTTCTGCAAGAACATCCTGCAGTTTTTTAAGACTCTCAAGCGTTTCTGTCATATTCTTTTGCATGAGTACAAACCCCTCTATTTCATTCTATCGTAGCACTATACACTATTTTGGGACACAATGTCAACGCAATCAGGGAAGGAAGTCACGCAGCCCTGAAGAACGACGCGGGTGGCGAAGTCTACGCAAGGCTTTTGCTTCAATCTGACGAATACGTTCACGAGTAACATTAAAGTACAAACCAACTTCCTCAAGGGTCAGAGAATAGCCGTCATCAAGACCAAAACGCATTTTAAGAACTTCTTGTTCACGAGGAGGCAAAGTTCCTAAAACTTCATCCAAATGTTCTTTTAACATAGAGTAAGCTGTCTGGTTTGCAGGATTTTCAACTTCCTTATCTTCAATGAAGTCTCCCAACTGGCTGTCTTCTTCTTCACCAATTGGAGTTTCCAGTGAAATGGGTTCACGGGCAACATTTTTAACCTGTTTAACGCGGCTTACTGGCCATGAAAGCTGCTGTGCAATTTCTTCATCAGTTGGTTCACGACCTAACTTTTGCATTAACTGACGGCTTTCACGAACCACTTTGTTAATCTGTTCAATCATGTGAACAGGAACACGAATAGTACGAGCCTGATCAGAAATGCTACGCGTAATTGCTTGACGAATCCACCAAGTTGCGTAAGTAGAGAATTTATATCCCTTGCGATATTCAAATTTTTCTACAGCTTTAATAAGACCAATGTTTCCTTCTTGAATTAAATCAAAGAGCTGCAGTCCGCGGTTCGTATATTTTTTTGCAATAGAAACAACAAGACGAAGGTTAGCATTGATAAGGCGGTTCTTTGCAAGATCTGCCATATTTTTTCCACGCTTGATTTCTTTTGTCATATCAATGATTTCTTCAACAGAGTTTTCAAAATCATATTCAATCTTGCGCAACTTACGGTTGATTTTTTGAATCTGAGTATACACTTCACGAATTTCGTCAGCAGTAAGTCCCAGTTCTTTTTCCAACTTTGCAGCTTCAGCACGAATTGCAAGACGACGACCAATACTGCGCAAACCAGCAGGATCTGAAATACGCAATTCTTTCATGCGCTTTTCCTGCTTAAGGTGATATTCATCAATGCGGTCATTTGCATCAAGGAATTTTTCACTAAAGCAGTCAATTTCTTCTGTTTGAATGTCCATCTTTTGTAAAGACGGATAAATCTTTTTACGAAGAGCGACAATCTGCGGGTCGTTAAAGATGTTCATTGTCTGGTCGTTTTCGCTCAACTGTTTTTTCAGTGCCATGTACTGTTTTATTTCGGGAAGTACTGGTTTAAGATACTCTCCGTAACAGCTCTTAAGGCGGCGTTTTTCGGCCATACGTTCATTTATTTCTTTGCGAGGAAGTCCCTGTTGTTCATGAGGATCTATGCGAGTAAAAGCCTTCTGTGCAATTGAATAAAACTCAGGAATCATCATGCCTGAATGTTTAATAACATCTTTAATAATATTCTGTCCGTCTTCCATTTTGCGAGAAAGAATAACTTCCTGATCTGCGGTAAGCAAGTTTTCTTTACCAATTTCACGCAAGTAAAGACGAATAGGATCATCTGCACCAGACTCTTTGTCGTTTGCTACAAGTCTATGTTTTCCTGCATCGTCAAGAACAGAAGCATCTGAAAGTTCACCTTCTGAAGTACCTAACTCTTCATCGGCTTCGTCATCTGCTTCGTCGTCAAGAAGAGGTTCTGACTCTTCCATAACTTGAATGTTGTTCTGTGCAAGAATTTGCAAGACTTCATCCATGCGACTTGAATTAACAAAATCTTGTGTAAGAATTTCGGTAATTTCATCCCAAGTAACAACCTGACGAGGACGTGCGTAATCTAACAGTTTTTGAACTTGCGGATCGAGCGCTTCTTCTTCATCATCGTCAAGAGATTCTGCATTTTCATCTTGAGAAGTTGCCTTTGCAGATACTTGAGAAACAGCTGCCTTTTTTTCAGCAGTTTTTTTCTGTTCAACTTTTGCAGAGCTTGTTTTTTTTGAAGCACTTGCTGCTGGCTTTTTTGAAACAGATTTATTTGCGGCAACGCTTGTTTTTTTAGCAGGAGCTTTTGCAGGTGCTTTTTTTACAGCAGTTTTTTTTGCAGCAGTGGTTGTCGATTTTTTAGCAGAAACTTTTGCAGTAGCCTTAGTAGCTTTTACCGGAGTTTTTTTTGCAGTAGTTTTTGCGGCAACGCTTGTTTTTTTAGCAGGAGCTTTTGTAGCACTCTTACTTGCCTTTACTGCTGTTTTTTTTGCAGGGGCCTTTGCTTTAGAAACTGTTTTTTTTGCTGATGCTTTTACTGATGATTTTGCACTACCTTTTCTTTCTGCTTTTGCAGCCGGTTTTTTAGTAGCCTTTTGAGCCATGTTACATCCTTTTTAATGAAACAATTTTATTGTCTAAGTCCATCTTTTGGGAAAGCAGTTCACTAAGCAAGGCTTTGTCTTCTGGTAATGCACTACGTTCAAGACGTCTCATGCGATTAACCAGTTCAAGGCGTTTGCGTTCAAGTGCAGTACGTTCCACATACAATATACTACTGTCCACTGACTGGGCTATATTAGAGGAATACTCATCGTCAGATTTTAGAATCATCGATTTTAGTTGTTCACTCTCACACCGATTCAGTATATTGCTTACGGAAAAAGAACCGCTCCGGGAACACTCCTCCATAATGATGAATAGTTTTCTTGCCAGAGGGTCAGTCAAGTCATCAACCGAAATTCGTGAACGCATTTTTTGGAAGTAGATAGGATCGTCGGTTACTGCTGTAAGAACAGCGCGCAGTTCAGCGTTGGGTTTGAAAACCTGGTGCTTGTTCTGCTCCTGGCTTACCGATTCTTCTGATTGTAGCCTTTGTGGCACACTACGTTCCTGCACACCACGATGCGCACGGTTGGTAAAATCTTTTCTGGCAGCCTCCAGGTTTATGTCGAATGTCTGACACAGTTGTTCCAGACACGCATTTTTTTGTACATCTGATTGCAGGGCATCCATATACTCAAAAAAACTAAGCGTTGCAGCTTTTTTCCCTTCCGGGCTGTTTTTAGGGTACAGTTCTTGCAGTTTAGACAACAAAAAATCACTATCTAAGATAGCAAGTTCTACGTCTTTTGTCAAGGTGTCTTTACCAAAATT
>OCVV011351884.1_pt1 | contig 18930 bp, 15 predicted proteins | sample 1539721 | NCBI WGS metagenome assembly OCVV01 (sample SAMN02144230, study PRJEB22623) | gut metagenome | biome: sheep rumen | host: Ovis aries | place: New Zealand | reverse complement strand
AAAACTTACACTGGAACTTTGTAGAATCTTCACAACAAGCGTGTGAAAACCCTTATTACTTCAGTCTTTGGTTAATCTCTGAACTGTAACAAACTTCTGCGCAATACTTATTCCCACACAGGATCATCGTCCTTAATAATCCCTTCAGCAGCCATTCTTCCAAGACGTTTCAATGCATCCATATCTTCTCTATTGATTCTCTGTTTTGAATATTCCCCTGTCTTGAAAACATATATATCTACACCAGACCAATGAATCTTTCTTTCCGACGTAGGAGTGGCCTTTTCTGCCCGACCCTAACAATGTCAACAGTAATTGTCTCTATTAACCATTATTATCGTCTGGATAATATAGATCTAAAACTGTGCCAATCTGTTTTTTCAACCAGTTCAAAGCCGCACGAACTATTAAATCATTACTATTATCGGGAACTATCCCCTTTTCTATTTGTTGAAGTATTTTCAGGTCATCATATTCAGTAATACTCCTTAGTCCATGAATCGGGTACATAGAACTTAATATGTGCCTGAATCTATCTATATCTGCAGCAGATGCTTTTGTTAGCTTATCAATCCACATCTCAGCAGTAACCTTAGAAAACAACATCTTTTCAGGATAATTTTTCAAATTATGTTCATTAACATATTTTTCTAACTCGTCAACCCACACTGGAGAATTCAAGACAGCAAATAAATCTCTTATCTTTTCTGAGTCGTCTTTTTCGGTAATAGTATTATTCAATTCACAAATCAACTGCAATACTCGTGCTCTAAACTTGTTATCTTCGAGATAAAACAAATCTGTATCTATTAGATTAACTCTGGAAGTGTGTTCTATATTCTTTTTCATAAGCTTAATGAACTCATTCCGATAACTCTGGTCAAATCCAATATCCATCAATCTCTCAAGTATAATTATTATTTTATGGTAAAAAACTATGGGATAGGCATTCTCCGAAAGGTTTTCGCTTATCTGTTGAAGTTTTTCTTCGCACCATATTTGTGAATTGCAGTAATAATTATTTATCAACTGGTTCAGTGGATCCTCATCCATTAGTCTGTTCCTTAGATTTCCTTCAATAAACTTTTGAATATCATTTCTAAGCATCCCACGTTGATATTCTCCCTTTTCGACATATTCTTTAACAGCTTCAGATGTAGTTCTTGTTTCATAAGTAAACTGTTCCCAGCCATGTAATTTTTTTCTTTCTCCCATCTTGAATTCTACGGACCAAATAAAACAATCTCTAATAATAAATGAATGGACAGCTTTTATATATTTTTCTTCGATGGATATGTCTGCTAGCTTGGAAAATAAATATGATATTTTTGAAAGATAAAACTGGAATGTTCGCAAATTATGATGCATATAACTATCCATATTTGAACAAAACCACTTTAGGTTTTCAAGCAATTCCCTCGAGAGTTCCCTGTTCATTCCGAAATCTGAAATTAATTTCTTACAAATCAAAGAAACATCTGGCTGATAATGCAATGTCTCACCAATAAGCTTTTCTTTTATTTGCCCATATGTACTGCCTGCATCAATCATGGTCAAGAAATACTTCCGTCTTTTCTCAAGTTCCGATAGATTTACTTTGGCAGATGCACCTCTACTAGTTTTGTTATAACTATTGGATTCACTACTCCTATCCTTTCCCCATTCAATCTTCTCACTTAATGCTAGCATGTATTGTAACTCTTTTTGTTCTTGGCTCTCCCTTAAGAAGATTTCCCTTTCATTTGCTACCAAAATCACTTTTGTCTTTTCATGTTCAACTAATCCATTGAGAAAACCAAATAGTTCATTAACCTGACAATCACATCTCTCCAAGTCATCAAAAACAAAAAGATAGTTCTTCATCAATAGCCAGTCAGCTGATATATCATACACATTAATGTCAGATAGAAAATGGTCTTTTATACCCTTCAGAATTTGTCTTGATGTAGTGTATATATTATCTAGAACAACATTTGATGAGCGGCCATTATCATTATTCACAATTCTTTTTACTTCATTTGCAAACGACCAAATAATTGCCTCTTGAACATCTTTCAATGTATGGCATCCATACAATGATATATACTTAATTCCTTGTAAATCTGATTCATTCATAATACTTTTAATTGCGTCCAATAAGGAGTGCTGTATGAAATATGTTTTTCCACTCCCCCATTCACCATCAATAAGGATTGCATATGGATACGAAGTATCCATGACATAGCGCTTTACTTCTTCTATAACTTGACCATCTGTCATACTTATCTTTCTCCCCAAATCAAACTATTGGTCTTGTGGTAACTATAACCAACATAATAGACACCTGTATCCATAGTGTCAATCTACTTTCAATCATACCAGTCCACTTGCATTTACCCGCCACCGTATCTGTAGTATAATATTATCAAAATACAGTTGAGGTGAATCAGTTTAATGAAAGATTTATATACTGCTAAAGAACTTGTTACCCATATGAAGAAAAAAGGCATAACCTTTAATCGTGTTACCGAAGAAGATGCCCAAAACTTTTTAGAGCACAATAACTATTATATGAAACTTGCTTCGTACAGAGCAAACTACAAGAAATATTTAACTGGTCCTAAAGCAGGGCAATATATAGGCCTGGATTTCTCATGTCTTCAGGAATTATCAAAACTTGACATGCGAATTCGTTACTTGGCTTTTCAAATGGCTCTTGACATTGAGCACTTTATGAAAGTCAAACTTCTTAACAATATTGAAAACAACTCCGCCGAAGATGGATACAATATCATTCAAAAATTTATAGCAGACGACAACCTCTTTGGAATATTAAAAACAATTCGTGCTCATAAAGCCAGTGCCTACTGCAAAGATTTAATTGAAAAATACTATCCTTATTTTCCTGCATGGGTTTTTGTTGAATTGATATCCTTCGGTGATCTTGCATTTCTTTGCGAATTCTATAACAGAAGCTACGGAGTTGAAATCGGCGATCGAATTCTGCTCAATTCAGTACGAGACATACGGAATGCATGCGCCCACAGTAATTGCCTTATTAACAATCTTGCTCCTGGCAATAACAAAGCCCATCAAAGTGTAATTGACAGGGTAAAAACTGTAGCTTCAATTAGCGAAAACTCAAGAGACAAAAAGCTCAGTAATAAATGCATTTATGATTTTGTATGCCTTCTTTATGCATATGACGAAATTGTATCAAGCCCTGTTGCAAAACAAAAACGTTACGACGAGCTAGAAGAATTTTTTGAAGGCCGATTGATTCTAAACAAAGACTGGTTTAGCAACAACAACTTAATTACTAGTTCATATAGCTTTGTCAAGAAAATTCTTGACAGCATATCTGGCAAGTGCTAAGATTATAGCACTATTGAAAGAACGAAGTTCTTAAAGGGGGCATACAACTACGGTTGTCGATGTCCCCGATTTCTTTTTATAGATATGAGCGACCCTTTATAAGCTTTTACAAGTACTTCAGGGGACCGATGCTTGCCATCGGTCCCCTGCCTTATTTACTCCGCAACTTCCTGCACTACACCGTTCACAGTCCATGCGCCATCTGCATTTACAGTAAAACCGTCCGGTGTGACGGTATTGGTCAGGCATACACCTTTCTGAGTGCCTTCTTCAGGATTCAGGTAATACCAGTATGTCTTTCCATTTGCGTTCCGAATCTTCTGCCATCCGGTGAGCATGACACCAGAGGCATTAAAGTAATACCATGCGTTCTGCGTTGTACCTGGAACGGTAGTCAAAATCCACTGAGATACTGCCTGCATATTGTTGAAGGTGAAGCTCTTTGCACCTGTTGCCGGGTCGGTGTTCCAGGTTCCGGTAACGAAACTGTCGGAGGCACCGCCGGCGTTATTATTACGTGCATTCTTTGACCATTCTGCCTTTGAACTTCCTCCTCTATTGGGATTAATGTTTACCTCCCTTTGCTGCTTCTGTTCAGCGTCAGCAATCTGTTTTACAGCTACGCTGATATCTACACCGCCGCCTTCCGGAACGGTTAATGTCCAGGTTCCATCAGCATTTTTTACAGCAACAGCCTCGCCTCCGTCAACACCTGATACCTCATAACCGCTGACCGTATTGACACGAATGATAATGGAATCCTTCGCATTTGCGGTATCATACCCGCTCATCTTCCGGGTTCCCTGCAGATTCATAGAAGCGTTATTATTTTTTTCCGTACGTATGATATAATTTATCTTCTTTGCTACAGCACTGTTGATGTCATCAATCTGCGCCTGGGTTTTGGTCGGATTCTTTTTTTCATCGTATCCAACGTATGCCCCACCGCCGGAAGTCTCCAGTTCATACACGATAATGTCCGGAAGAACTTCTAATATCTGTTCCTTAGTATGGGCGCTTTTTGCGTTGCCGTCCTTTATAATGATCGAATCTGACCCGGAACCGGTTTTTATCGTTCCATCTACCACATATGAACCACGATTATCTTTTTTAACATCTGAACCGTTCTTCCAGTCCCAGAGCTGAATGATAATTCCGTCTTTCCCCGCAGTTATATTGCCATTAACTTCAACGATTGCGGTATAATCGCCAAATACGCCGGATCCATCACCGGTCACATTGCCATTGACTTTCGTTGTACTCTCACTCCAGGCGCCGATAGCAAATCGATCAGAGGACTGTACATTGCCGTTGACTGTCACCTCGCCGGAGTCTTCATTGTAGATACCGTCAGTGCCCTTGCCGGTGGTAGTCACATTGCCGTCTACGGTCACCTTGCCGCCGCTGGTGTTATAGATCCCTTCCGCCTGATTGCTGCTCTCTGTAGGTCTGGTGGGAGTACTGGGATTATCTGCCGAAATGTCTCCTTTCACGGTCACGGTGCCGCCGTCATTCATCACTGCGGTTCCGCTACCTGATACATTTCCTTCCACGGAAACACTTCCTGCTACATTGTCGATGGTACTTCTGTCCGGTTCCGTGCTTTTCACATCTCCCTTGACAGAAACATCGCCACCCATGTTTGTGACGGCTTCCTTCTTCGCGGTGATATCTCCATTCACTTCAGCAGTGCCATCTCCAACATCCACACCGCTTCCTTCGCTGGTGATATTGCCTTCCACTTCCACATGGGAACCCATATCCAGTACCTCTACAGCTGCTCCATCGCTGTCCTTTTTCTCTACATCCCCGGTCTGGGTAAAGGAATCTCCGTTCGTAACTTCAATGGCGGCCTCCCCCGCTGGTGCCGAGACGCTGCCGATATTGGATGTATTCGTGGTGCTCACACCCTCCACCTTCACATCTGCATACACCGGCATCACACTTCCGGCCATCACAGAAACTGCAAGTCCTAAAGCTGCAATCTTCTTTTTCATCAGTCCACATCCTCCCGTAGAAATACAAGTAGTCTCATTTGTAAAGCACCGCTAACTCAAGAATACCACATTTTATCTCATATTTCATTATTCCTTTAAGCTTCTTTTATAACTTGCAAATTCCGGCCGAACGGCGTAGTCATTCCGAAATGAGCGGAGTGTCTATTCCGGAATAACGGCGTGCACTTTTCGGCACAAACGGCGTGACTTTCTATATACTTTCAGATGTCACAAAACATCTGCAGTGTTAGAAAGGAGCACGCAATGCAAAGTTACTCTACAATTCTTGGAGTGATCGAACTACGCCTTGAAAAGGTGAGTTATGCGACCACTCAGAAGCGTTACCGGATCGGTTCCAGTACGATAACGCTTATCATGAACCGTTTTCAGGAACTCGGGCTAACACTCGATGAACTGAAAACCATGGACCCTCAAACGGTAGAAACAGCATTCTATCCTCCGGAAAATCTTCGCCGCTCGGAAAAGCCTATGCCTGATTTCTTTCGGATTCATAATCGAATGATGGCCATGAAGTATCCGAACCTGGCCTTCCTCTGGCTCGAATACAAGGAAGAGCATCCGGACGGCTACCAATTGACTCAGTTCTATGAGCACTATCGAACGTTTCTTGCTGAGAACTTCGGGCAGGAATCCGTTACAATGCCGGTGGAACGAATTCCCGGTGAGCGAATGTACATCGACTGGGTCGGAGACAAGCCCGAATTACTGACGGACCCATCTACTGGCGAGATTAAATCAGTCCATGTTTTCACAACAACCCTTGGCTTCAGCAGCTGCGTCTATGCGGAGATCTTTCCGGATGAAAAGCTGCCGCACTTTATTACTGGCGTAGTCCATGCCCTGGAGTTTTATGGCGCTGTACCTAAATATCTGGTCCCTGACAACTTAAAAACTGCTATCACGAAGAACTCAAAGGATGAGCTGATTCTGCAATCCGTATTCTCTGACCTGGAAGATTTTTACGATACGATAGTTCTGCCTCCGCCGCCACGGAAACCCAAAGGAAAGCCCACCGTAGAAAACCATGTCCGCTTCCTTGAGACACATCTGATTGAGCGTCTGAAGGAAAACACTTATACGAGCCTGGACGCCCTTAATAAGAAGACTCAAAAAATCATAGCGGCCATCAACCAGGGTGTTTTCCAGAATCGACACGATATACGCAGAACAAGACAGCATGCCTTTGAAACCTATGACAGACCAAAAATGAAGTCCTTGCCCCATGGAAGCTTCACGGCCTGTGATTACAGGTATTTCCTGCGTGTGCCTGATAATTACCACCTTGAGTATGACGGCCACTATTACTCTGTATCATACACGAGGCACGGAAAACCCGCAATGCTGAAGGCAACAATGAGTGAGATTCGTATCTGCGATGAAAACAACTGGCTTCTGACCACCCACTCGCGGTCATACAAAGATTTCCCTCGTTACATCACGAAGGAAGAGCATATGCCGCCGGAACATCAGTATTACAGAGAACTTAATGCTCATGATGGTGCGTATTACAGACGGTGGGCCTCCACTTACGGGGAAGCTATGTCAATCATGATTGACCGTGTCCTCCGCAGTGCAAAGCATGAGGAGCAGGCGTATAACAGCTGCAAAGGTATCCTGCATATGTGCAGCGAGATTCCCAGGCACATCGTCGAAGAGGCAGCACAGGCATGTATCGACGCAAATGCATGCCGGTATACCTATTTCAAGAAGGCACTCAGCCTGATAACGAACCATGAAAGGACGGACTGTTGGGCTGGTCAGCTTCCGGAACATGAAAACATCAGAGGGAGGGACAGCTATCAATGATGACTGAACACACCCTCACCACCGAGGAAATCTTCCTTATTGAACGCCTGCGTTCTCTGAAGATGTCCGGTATGGCCGATGCGTTCGAAACACAGTTGATGGACCCAAACGCAGACCTTCGGAACTTCATGGAGCGTTTCTCTGATATCGTCAACAAAGAATGGCAGATTCGTTATGACAAGAAGTTTAAACGATTCATGAAACAGGCGCATCTCCGCTATCCGGACGCCAGCCTGGATACCACGATTTATGACCCTGCCCGGAAGCTGGATACAACGTCAATCGAACGGCTGGCTACCTGTCACTGGATAGACGAAGGACGTAACCTCCTGATTACCGGAATGACGAGCAGTGGCAAGACTTATCTGAGTAATGCCCTCTGTATTTCAGCAATTCGTCAGTTGAAGACTGTCCGGTATGTCCGCGCAAACACTCTGATGCTGGAATTGGAACAGGCCCACTTGAAATCGACATATCTGGAACATGTGACCGCCCTGTCAAAGATCGACCTGCTGGCAATCGATGATTTCGGACTCATGGAACTTGACCTTGATAAGTGTCGGGACCTATTTGAGGTCATTGACGGACGTGATGGACGTAAATCCACGATTATCATTTCTCAGTTCCCGATTAAGTCGTGGTTTGACCTGTTCAAAGAACATACATACGCGGATGCATGCTTGGCCCGCATTACCGACAAACGGCACAGTTATCGGTTGGAGATGAATGGCATCAGTATGCGTGAATCGGAGAAATAGTAACCAGTAAACCACAGCGGCGTTTCACGCCGTTAAAACCGAAATGGGCGCGCCGTTCATCCGGAACGGCTGCGCCGTTTCACCGGAATTCGCAGATCCTCTTGTTGATTATTATCAGAAGTGTAATGATATATTGCTCAAGCAGTTCGCTATCCTTCTTTCCAGATACCGGGAACCTATTATTAATTCATTTGTTGTGGTAGAAAAGCATGGTATTGGTGGTCTTTACGACAGTCGTCTATCCAATGGTCCGATTGAATCGCTGAACCGTAAAGTGAAGGATCTCAAACGCCTTGGCAGAAGCTTTCGCAACTTCGACCACCTTCGAAACCACTTCCTTTATGCCACTCGAAACAGTCCATCTCTGTCCAATCCTCACTATGGCAACGCCAATATCTCGGATATGAAAACAGGAGATTAATAATCTGTAGGTCAGGGTTCGACAAGTTGTTTGGATAAAAATAAGAAGAAGGCGCTGACAAATCGTCAGCGCCTTACAATCCTTTACAAACCCTAAAGTTTGACCCGAAAAAACTTTGGGATACCCTAAAAAACTTTGGATACCCAAAAAACTTTGGATATCCCCTAAAGTTTGACCCTAAAAAGCTTCGGGAAACCCTAAATAACTTTGGATACCCAAGCATTTCACAACCGTAGTCAATACGCTCAATTAAGCAATGTCATTACCATGTTGGATAGAAAGCTCACCACTAGAATTTTTCTGAAATATTATAGCTATATATAATGATATTAAACCTATCATATTCAATAACCTCCTCCGGTTTGCCGAATATTGTATTCTCTATCCCATCAGGCGCAAATCCGGCGGTCTCATCCTTTGTAAGCATTAAGAATGTTCTTCCTTTATGTCTTTCGGGTTCGTAGAAATAATCCGAAGTAAGCCATGTTGCAGCACTCAGCTTTGAACCTGCTAGCTTTACATTATGAATAAGGACTCGATTATTCGATAAAACAGAATACTCTTCCGCATTGTAAAATGTCGCATAGCCAAAGTTAAGCCCCGCGTCTTCTAATGCCTCTATGACTCCCTTCGTTCCCTGTGAAAAATACCCAAACCCTTCACTGTCAATAACAGATTTTTGGTTTTTAAAATAGTACAAATTACTCATTAAAACATAAAGAAGGATTGTACACAAAGCAATATTACGGAAATTAAACGAATATTTTTCAGTAACCATGCTGAACATTATGGCAAACAGAATGATATTGTTATTATAAACCGGTATCAGATATCTGTCAGTTGTGATAGCTCCCCCTACCATAATCGCAATAAAAGAATATATGATATTACTGCATAAACAAAACAGTACGATAAATCTCAGTGATTCTCCTTCAATACTGTAGTATTTCTTCCACACTATCAGAGGAGCAACTATACTTACAAGCACAAAAACTACAGTATGGATACACCTGATAATACCAGGAATGCTTACAAGTGATACTTCCTGTGCACCTCCAAACATGGCAAACATATCAACAATAAAAGCAGATATGCTATCCATTATTTTTTTGCAGGAAATCATCTGCATACTGTTTGTCGTATTAGCACCACCATACAGGCTCGTTAGACTTCTAAAAGCCGCAAAGCCCAAAACTACCCCAAGGAAAAGCACCCCTATAAGAACAAATTCTTGTCGTTTATCCTGTAAAGACAGAATATCAAAATGACTCTCAGCAAGACTAAAGGCGGCAACTGCGATAATGCCGGGTAACCCAAATATTAATATACTGCGAATCTCACCGAGATTTGCGACTACACTGATTACTATCAGTAAAACATAATAATGTATCTGATACGTTCTTTTTGTAACAGTCCGAACCAATACAGCCAGAAATAAAAGTTCAAAGAGCAAGTATGTTATATATGCTCCCTGATAAAAGTGCATGTCAACAACTTCAGAGTTCACATACAGAATCAAAAACAGAGATGATGCAACCCCGAATGCTCTGTAATACTTCTCTCCGGATCTTACAAATACAATATAGATAAGCCATAGGATGCATGCCCAAAGAATAACAATCGCTAACTGCCGAACCATCAAAAGATTCGGTATCACCTTGAGTAAAGGAACCATCAGCAGATTCGGAGTCAAAACAAATAGAGCGGTACTATAATGTATTCCCTTTGGAAACAAGTTCCCTGTTCTGAGCTGTTCCTGCGCCAAAGTAATATAAAAGGCCGAATCCGCTTTGAAATTATATCCTGCTAACAGCATGATGTTCACTATCGTTGTCATTATAATGCTCATTCCTAAAACTGTTATTGCACCTATTATCCATTTTTCATGCTTTCCCATTATCTTCTCCTATCCCCAAATTGCATAAACACAGATTCCGGTTATTATCAGTCCTAAAGCAGCGGCCTTTTTAACATTGATTTTTTCACCAAAAAACTTCATCCCAAACAGCGTTATATATAAATAGCTGGTTGCTTCAAGAACAGGACCAAGTGAAAGCGGAATGCCTTTATATGCAATAATCGACAATAAAGTCGAACACACAAAAATACTATATGCAATTATCACAGATGGGTTGAGATATTCTTCCAGAAACGAACCGTGTTCCTTCATTGCTGCTTTCTTTAAAATAACCTGAGACACTGCACTAATAAAAACCCCAAATAACAACACTGCTGCATAGATCAGCTTTGTCTTATTCATATTCTATCCTCCGATACTGCAAACAGCACAACGCCGGCAATTACAAGCAGGCCCCCGATTACTTTTCCAATCGAAAGATATTCCCCGAAAACCAGACATCCCCAGACAATTCCCCAAATCACTGTCACTGCTTTATTTGCATATGCGGCAGTCAGCGGAAGATACTTTATAATCTGCTGCCAGACGACAGCATATATACCAAGAAGAAGTATTATGATACTGTAGTACACAAAGAATCGCAGACTAAAAAAGGCTTCCATAGAAGCCTTTTTACTGCATACTCCGCTCAGGGAATATATCATCAGCATCATATGCAATGCAATATAGGTTTTTATTCCGGTTCTGCTCATTATATATTCATTCCTCCTGAGTTTCCGGCATATAAGGGATAAGCTCCTCTGCGGAATCAGCGCTCATCAGATAATATCCAAAGCGAGATGAGCTGTCTAAGACTTCTTCGTTCATCAATTCTTTTATTTCCTCTCGAATCAAATATTCCGGATGCTCCTTTTTCAGTTTCTCCAATGCAATCAAATCAGGTTTCCCAACAATAAATCTGACTGCCGCCGCCCTGTTCCATTGTGCCTTTATATCCGGTTTCATTCCCAAAGCAATACGTATTACATCACCGACAAAATCGATACCGGTTGAAAGATATACGAGATCGCTTCCAATAAAGTCTCCTCCCATTCTGCCGCCGATCTCTATGAGCCTGATTATCCCATTTGAATCGATTTTTAATTCGGTATGTGAAGCGCCATATTGAATCCCAAGACTGTTTAATGCATGGGAAACAACAGCCTGAATTCGAGCCAGTCTCTCATCAGAAACCGGAGCAGGTTCCAGATGACCCGTTTCCACAAAATGCGGAGCTCCGGTTGTATACTTATGTGTCAATGCCAGGAAATAATGCTTCCCTTCAAAACTGATATATTCAACACTGTATTCCTGTCCTTCTGCATACTCTTCAACTAAAGCAGTCTTTTCAAAGCTCTGAGATAATGCATAATCCACAGCCTTTGTCAGTTTCTTTTCAGAATAGACTTTCGTAATACCCCTGCTGCCGGACCTGTCTGAAGGTTTGATAATTACCGGATACTGCAGTTTTTTACCCTTCAAATCCTCAGCAGAAAAGACCTGTAAACTCTTCGGCGAAGGATCCTGTTTTTCATCAAACCTCATTCGCATGAGATGCTTATTTGTTGATGTGATAACGCAATCCCATGTATTACCGATCAAATTCATCTTATCTGCTATATATCCCACAGTAATTGCTGCCAAATCGGATGCAATGGTACAGATCCCATCAATTCTCAAATCCTTACACTTTTCAAGTATTTCTTCTTTGTCAACAATACTGATGGGATAGAAAAAATCCGCAATTTCTTCCCCGATATCATTTGCAGCCCATGCAAAAACATGTGTCTCAATTCCCATATCTTTTGCCTTCTGTATCAATGGGGCCTGCAGGTAAGATGCTCCGATAATACCAAGTTTTTTCTTTTCCATAGCTGTCTACTTATCCTTCTTTCCGGATTCAATAAGAAAAGACCATCTGCCGCTCTCTTCCTCTGCTTTATAATCACGCATCATCTCTGTGTAATTCTGATACTTTGGAACAAAACCAAAATCTCTTCTGGCCTTTTCCATGCTATACCAAAATGAAGGCGTAAAATTTGGTTTGTCCGGTCTATATACAATATGGCTCTTTTTGTTATCTCCAAATACATCAATTACAGCCTTTGCCTGTTCTTCCAAATCCAGCTGTGTTCCGCTTGTCATATTATAGAGTCCATAAGTTTTATCGCTTTCCAAAGCTTTTACATACGCATCAGCAACATCTTTGACATATATAATATCTCTTTTTATATGCGGGTTTCCCCACAATTCCAAATTCTCGCCATTTTTTGCCTTCTCAATAAATGTTGCAATACCGGATTTATATGCTTTTCCCTCCTTATATATGGTACCATGGGGTCCGACACCATAGACCGGCGGGAAACGGAACCACGCACACCGCATTCCGTGTTGCTGATTATAGTATTCCATCAGATCGTCACTGGCATTCTTACTGATAACGTATACCGCATGATCTCCTTTAAAACTGAAGCTTCTTGGCTCTTCCTCAGTAATCTTATATCCTTTCCCCCATGCTCCTGATACATTACTGTAGCTGCAATTGCCAATCACTTTTTTAATTCCGTTTTTACGGCAATACTCCAAAACATTAATCGTTCCCAGCACATTGACTTTGAAATAATCCGCAGCATTTTCTTCAACCTTCAAATCCGCAGTGGAATTTGCAGGTAATAATCCTGCAAGTAAAACAACTCCTTCCACATTTTCATGCGGCAATGCATCAAATTCTTCCGGTTTTGTAATATCTAAATGCATATAATCTGCGCCCATTTCCCGCAGTTTTTTTTCAAACTCATCCTTCCTTCCTGTTGCAAGAACCTCTTTCCCTGAAGCAATCAAAGCTTCAACTGTATACATTCCGATAAAACCGGTTCCTCCTATAACTATGATCATTGAACATTATCCTCCGTCTTGTCACAGTTCAAATTGTAACTTTCTCTAACAATATATAAAGGTCTTTGCTTTACTTCATTAAATATATTTCCTATATATATACCCGCTACACCTACAGCACTCAGAATCAAACCTCCCATCAGATAAACAGACGCCACGATTGTTGGCCATCCTGACTGGAAGTCTCCCCGGACAACATACCTGAAAATCAAATATAGGATATAGAAGAACGCTAAAGTGGCTATCAGAAAACCTGTTTTAATTGAAAAATATAATGGTTTATTTGACTGGGAGGTAATTATTTCAAATGCCAGTTTGAGCTTCTTTTTCAGATTATAGGATGATTTGCCCTCAAACCTTTGATCAGCTGTCATATCAATAGCTGTCTGCTTAAATCCCAGCCATCGAATAAACATAGTATATGCTCTGTTCTGTTCTCTCATCCGGCAATAAGCATCAATGACAATGCGTCTGGAAATACTAAAATTACAGATGGCACTGTCAAAAATGCCATCTGTAAAATAATCATACAGTTTATAAAACATTCCGGAAAGAATCTTTGTGATAAACGAATCTTTACGATTCTCCCTTCTTGCAAAAACTACATCGAACCCTTTCTGTGCTTCTTCATACATTAATGGAATAGATTCAGGCCGATCCTGCAGATCACAGTCCATTACAACAACCCAGTCTCCCTGCGAATAATCGAGCCCGGCTGTTATAGCTTTAATCTGCCCGAAATTCCTGGAAAAATGCAGCCCTTTTACTTTTTTATCATGCTTACATAACTTGCCAATCTCTTCCCATGAATTCTGGGGACAGCAATCTTCAACAAGGATTATTTCATAATCATCGGTAATGGTCAGAAGACTTTTTGTCAATCTCCTGTAAAGTTCAGGAATTGCTGCTCTGCATCCATATACCGGAATAACTACTGATATATCCATGAGCATCACCCATCAATGCATATAAAACTCATGTACAGCGCGGACCACTTCCATCTGATCTTCTTCTTCCAATCCATAATACATCGGAAGACGTAATAAGCGCTCGCTCTCTCTCGTTGTATAGATGTCTCTTCCTGAAAAACGTCCAAACTTTCTTCCTGCAGGTGCTGAATGTAGCGGAATATAATGGAAGACTGAACCGATATTCCGTTCTTTCAGGAATTTGATCAAATTCCCTCGTTCCTCTATGTTTTTAGCCTTTACATAAAACATATGTCCATTATGCTTGCACTCCTGCGGGACATAGGGCAGCTCAATAAAACCATTATTTTTCAAATCAGTCAATCCATCATTATATCTATTCCATGTAGCAATCCTGCTTTCATTTACTTCATCCGCCATTTCCAGTTCTGCATATAAGTACGCAGTATTTAATTCACTGGGGAGATATGAAGAACCATAATTTACCCAGGTATACTTATCTATCTGCCCTCTAAAAAACTTACTGCGGTTTGTTCCTTTTTCTCTTATAATCTCAGCAGCCTCAATCATATCCTGATTCTTTATAATCAGGGCACCGCCCTCTCCCATAGAATAGTTTTTGGTTTCATGAAAACTATAGCATCCATAATCTCCAATTGTTCCCAAAGCCTGCCCTTTATATGTACTCATCATTCCCTGAGCTGCGTCTTCAATCACCATAAGATTATACTTTCTGGCAATATCCATAATAGTATCCATCTCACAGGAAACCCCTGCATAGTGGACCGGAACAATCGCCCTTGTACGTTTTGTGATAGCTTTCTCTATAAGCTTTTCATCTATATTCATTGTATCAGGACGTATATCCACAAAAACAATTTTTGCGCCTCTGAGTACAAATGCGTCTGCTGTAGAAACAAATGTAAATGACGGCATAATAACCTCATCCCCCGGCTGGATGTCGCATAACAGAGCAGCCATCTCCGTTGCATGCGTACAGGATGTTGTCATCAATACCTTGTTGGCACCTGTTCTCTTTTCAAGCCACGCAGAACACTTCTTCGTAAATTCACCATCCCCGCATATTTTATGATTATCAATTGCCTGGCAGACGTATTCCTTTTCCCTTCCGACAAATGGCGGAACATTAAAGCTGATCATATTATTCTCTTTCTTATTTTTTATCGATATTATTATTTATCCTGTTTCAGATATTAATATATGATCTGCAAGGATTATTGTCAAGTTTCCAGGAATCTATTATTCAGTCTGTGCCTGCCAGGCTCTTTACAACATCCCATACTCTTGACACATCCAAGAATAGATCAAATATTATAATTCTGGTAATTAATATTGATATCATTGTTTTCAGTTCAAGGAAGGTATATATATATATGATCTCTGCTTCTTCAAGAAAAACGGGTATCCAAAGTTTTTTAGGGTCAATCAGTTTTAGGGTCAAACTTTAGGGTCAAACTTTAGGGGCTGGTTTTAGGGTCTGCACCACGGTTTCATGCCCAGATTGTAAAAAAAGAGGAAGGGATTTCGATTACCCTTCCTCTTCTCTTTTCATAAGATATGTTTGCCGACTATCTTTATGAAAGGAGTATATATGAATAATATCACAGAATTACTCGACTTAGAAGACACGGATATCATTGTCTCCGATGTCCATATCGAAGGAACGGAGAAAACTCTGACACTGGAAACACATCCAACAGCCCATTACTGTCCTTGCTGTGGGTTCCGGATGCACTCAAGAGGCATAAAACAGCGTCGCATTTCGCATCCCATTCTTCAGGATGGTTACTCTCTCCGCCTTATTCTTAAGCAAAGACGATGGCGCTGCCCAAATCCTGATTGTAGATATGAAGCAAATGAAGAGTTCAGGTTTGTCAGCAAAAGCAAACGAACCACCAAGGCCACTGATCTGCTCATCGTTCTGGCTTTCAAAGACCTGTCTGAATCAGCTGCTTCAATAGCCAGACGCTTTCACACTTCTGACACTCATGTCCTTGATGTCTTTGACAGCTTTGTAAAGATGGATCGCCTTCCTCTCACAGACATCATCTCGATTGATGAGGTGCATATTGATATGGACCCTCACTGTAAGTATGCACTTGTTATTCAGGACTTCCATACCGGTCAGCCCATTGATCTGCTGCAAAGCAGAAGAGTCAACGTCACGGAACCATACTTTTCATCTATACCATCTCGGGAAAGGAATGCTGTTAAATATCTCTTGACGGATATGTACAATCCCTACATAGCTTATGTTGAAAAGTACTTTCCTAATGCAGTTCCCGTCGTTGATTCTTTTCACGTTGTTCAATGGCTCTTAAGACACATTGATAACTACATTCGCCAACTTATAAAGGACTATCGCCAGAAAGACCGTGAACGGGAGGCAGTGAAATCCCTGGAGGCAGGCCATCCTGTAACCCTTCCTGTATCCGACGAAGTTTATCTTCTGCAGAAATATCGATGGCTCATTCTCTCAAACCAAAACAACATTGAGTATCGCACAGATCTGCGGATGGATCGACATCTTCACCATATGATGAACACCTATGATTACGAATCAGAACTTTTTCGCATTTCTCCCAGGTTAAGAATACTTCGAGATGGGAAAGAAAAATATATCCAGTTCAATTCACGGAATGCAGGACGCCCTATACAGGCCAGCGAAGAACTGGCGTCTCTCATTGATTATTATCGGAGATGCGATGATGTACTGTTCAGACAGTTCTCCAGCCTTCTTTCCAGATACCGGGAACCCATTATTAATTCATTTATTGTAGTAGAAAAGCACGGTGCTGGTGGTCTTTACGACAGTCGTCTATCCAATGGTCCGATTGAATCACTGAACCGTAAAGTAAAGGACTTAAAACGTCTTGGCAGAGGATTTCGCAACTTCGAACACCTTCGAAACCGCTTCCTTTATGCCACTCGAAATAATCCATCGTAAACGGTAAATAACTCGTACCATGATAAAGTTTCGGCCGCCAACTGGCGGCCGGTAAGTCGTTTCAGTTCAGTTGTTGCCGGCATATCTCCGGCAGTTCTTCTGACCAGGGGAGCAGCTTTTCCAGGAATGAGGTATCTTTATCATCCATGTGAATCGGAAGCTCTGTCAGAAGGTATTCGAAGTATCGGAAGGGATTCAGGTTATTGGCCTTAGCGGTTTCAGCGATGCTGTAGATAATGGCACTGGCCTTGGCTCCGGCAATGGTGTCGATCATGACCCAGTTCTTTTTGCCGATGCAGAATCCGCGAATCGCCTGTTCTGCCGCATTGTTATCCATAGGCACTTCGCCATCCTCCAGGAAATACCGGAGGTATGGCTCCTGGTTCAGGCAGTACTGAAAACCTGCACCTGTTTTGGTCTTACGGTCAATTGCCGGGTTAAACTCTCGAATCCATGCAAAGAAGGCCTCTACAAGAGGCTTTACAGTCTTTTGCCGCATCCGCAGGCGGTCCTCCGCTGACAGGTCAGCAAACAGTCCCTCATAATGGGATATCTCTGCGATTTTTTGGAGCGCCATGTATGCCACCGTGTGTTTTGCTTTTGCCTGTCCGGCGGCTTTCACTGCTTCTGAAAACCGGCGGCGCGCATGACTCCAGCACCCAGAAATCTTCAGGTCATTCCGTTCTTTGCTGATTTTGTGGTAAACCTGATATCCGTCTGTCACTACAACGCCGTGGAAAGAACGAAGGAATTCCCTTGGGTGATCAGCCTTACGTTCCTTCTGATACTCATACAGGACAATCGGCTTATCCTTATACATCTTTCCGGTTCGATATACCCACATATAGCTTTTGGTCCCGGCGCTGCGGCCATCCTTGGCTACAAGAACCGGAGTCTCGTCTGCCTGAAGGACATGATAGCGATACAGGGATTCGTGGAGATAGTCATAGAGCACAGACAGATATCGTTCCGCGCACTTGATAGTCCACCCGGCCATGACCTGACGGGAAATATTTATACCATTGCGCTTTAATTCCTGTTCGAATCGGTAATAAGGAACAGCTTTGACAAACTTCTCGCTCATGATGCCGGCTTCCAGCGATGGCGAAACAAGGCTGTTTGGCAGTAACTCCTTCGGCCGATCTGCACGAACGATGGTCTGGTTATCCTTTCCTGCATAGACACGGATGCGGTGCTCGATTACGGTAAAGCTGGCCGGTTCATAGTGAAGCCGGCGATATACTTCGTCAGGAAGATTTTTCCAGTGTTCGCCAAAGATATCCCGAAGCTGGGAGTCGCTCAATTCGTGGGTGACCACCTGAACCGGCAGGCCTTTGAGATCTTCAGCCCGCTTTCCGGGAGTACGTCTGCGCCTGACGACTATCTCTTCAAAGGATGGTTCAGCAGATGCTTCATTCTCTGCAGCGAGTGCCTCCGCTTCATTGAACTCAGCAAAGTCAAAGGAAAGCTGTCCATCGATAGTGTTCAGCTTTTCTGAAGAACGGCCAAACCTCTGGTTATTGGCAGCAGCGACCTGTTCAATCAGGCGCTCCATACTTTTATTAAGGTCCTGGAGCTGATCCTGGAGGGACAAAAATACCGTGATCAGGGTATCCTTATCAAGACTGTTCAGTTCTTCTCTTGTATATACCTTGGCCATGGTGTTTTGCTCCTCTCCGTGATGTATCCATTATAGCTGAAACGACGGAGAAAAGCGAATCTGCCACAGGATGCCATTCGTCATAATGACTGTGGAAAACCCCTGTAATTCAAGGGAAAAGGCGTTTTAAAAACGCTTGCATTACCTGCCTTTTCAGCTGAAGAAGACCGGTAAAACCGGATTTCTGCCTGCACGGCTGTGCCTGTCCACAATTCAGGAAAAAC